>OJBM01000076.1_pt1 | contig 56618 bp, 57 predicted proteins | sample 1591061 | NCBI WGS metagenome assembly OJBM01 (sample SAMN05416872, study PRJEB24817) | seawater metagenome | isolation source: Sea water | place: Canada:Atlantic | collected 2013-11
AGATTGTATGGGTACTTTAATTGCCTATGACATTCGTGATAACTGGGTATTCATGTACCCATACAATGATGCAGAAGTGGATAAATCTATTTTCACACCTGAATATTGCAAACAATTGCTGCACAGTGTTATAGGCCAAAGTGATATTGATATCGAGATATTAAACAGCAGTAGCTGGGGGCTGGGCTCTCAAATTGCTGAGCAATATCGTCTTAAAAATGTATTTCTAGTGGGTGACTCGGCCCATCGATATCCACCCAGTGGTGGCTTAGGATTAAATACCGGTGTGGGCGACGCGCAGAATATCGCATGGAAAATGGCCGCTGTGCTTAAACAGTGGGGCTGGTCTGGGCTTTTAGACAGCTACCAGCAAGAGCGTAAACAAGTGGCTCAACACAATGCCGATTTTAGTGTTACCAACGCAGGGAAAATATTCAGCATAATGTTGGCCACTCAATCCCTTATGCCTAAAGGTAAACAGGCATCAATTGATGAATTACGAGCCGACCCAAAGAAATGGGCTGAAATTCAACAAGGAATCGAAGATCAAAGGGATCATTTTGATGGCATGGCACTGCACATTGGTCAACATTACGGACGGAAAGATGCACCAGATTTAAGGGCTGGCAACCTGCAATTTTCGGATATCGGCGCACGATTCCCACACACCTGGATTACGATTAATGAGCAACCGTCTTCCTCCCTTGATTTGTTATGCGCGCAGCATTTTACATTAATCTCTAATGTGCCTATAAATCTTGAAAAAATTTCAAGCAAAGTTCCTCTTAAAGTAAAAGTTATTAATCATCACTTTAAGGCAAACGATAATAACTTACACATCATGGGACTTGACGATGCCCAAGCGGTATTAATCAGACCCGACGGGCACATATGCGCTCGCCTCAGTGCCGAGCAACTTACAGAGACCTGCGTTATTAATGCTTTGCATAATGCCACAGCTCAATTTTCAGAATTTGCATAAATAAATGAGTGTTAGGAGAAAAATATGAAATTTAAATTATTGCTGTGGTTGCTAGGATTTTCATTACAAAGAGCCAGTAAAATCAATCCTAAGTTTCAAGATAAACTCGAAGGCAAAGATTTAACCCTTGAAGTGAGCAGTGAAGATGGCGTGGCATACCATTACATATTTAAAAATAAAACCGTTATGAGCTACCCAGGAAGGGCCAGCAAGCCTACCTTTTTAAGCCAAGTTCATAAACCTGATATGACCATTCGCTTTAAAAGTGCCAAAGCCGGCTTTAAAACCCTTACCGCCAAAGACAAACAATTTGCCATGATGCACGGACTTGAGAATAAGCAAATAAGCATTGAAGGCAATGTGCTTTATTTAGGCTGGTTTCAGACTCTAGGGCAACTTATGAAATAACCACTATGAACCTAGGAGTTTAATCACCCACGCCGCTAGTATAATCCGGTTTTTTAGGGTTATTGGTAATTACTTCAACTTGCTCACTGAGTTATACTGCGCAGATTCTGGTATAACTGAGTGAAGCAATGAACCGCCGAGAAGAAAATAAAGAGCTGAAACGTGACAAAATTATTTCCGCGGCGAAAGAAATTATTTCTTCAGAAGGGTTAGATAAGCTAACCATGCGCTACCTAGCAGATTATGCTGGGGTCAGTTCACGCACACCCTACAATTTGTTTGAATCTAAAACAGATATTCTTGTGGCCATTATTATGGATGCCATGAAGCCGCTAAAGCTGTCAATTTTTAAGTCAAATGATCAATTATTGATAGAACAAACTCTTAATATCCCCAATATTTTAAGAGACTTCTGTAAAACCGACCATGATTTTTACCGCGATATTATTTGGGGCATTATGAGTTCAGGCATTAAGTCATCTCGAGACACTGCCACCAGTGCCATATCCGATATCGTTCCCCCATTAATTCAGCAAATAGTGAATCAAAAAGAATGCTCAGACAAGATAAATGTCAGAGTACTGAGCAGCCATATAGCAACACAGTTTTTGGCCATTATTGGTATGTGGGGGGGCTCTCAATTGGGATTAAATGAAGCCATTATCAATATTCAACTGGCTTGGACTAATTCGTTAATGCCCTATGCTACTCGCAAAAGCAAAGCTTTCTTAACTCAAGCGCAATTGGATTTTACAGATCAGCTTGAACTTGCCATTGATAATAAAAAATAAAAGCCATTAGGTATCACCATGCCCATTGATGAAGGGGTTATAAAATTTGATGCTAGTCAATTCGTTGAAACGGCTGCGTTAGACGATGCATCTATCAGTGAAATTAACCCGATACGATGCACGCTATATGAAAAAAAATTAATTGGTGAATATCGGGATTTGAATATTGGCTATGGCAATATCTCTCAACGAATGCGCCAGCCGTCTCAATTTAGCGGCGTGTTATCCAATGTAAAACCCAACCCGTTACAAGCGCAATTTATTATTAGCGGCACACAAACCGGTTATTTAGACACTCTCACAGGCCGTCATTACACTTGCGTGGCAAGCGTAGACCTGCAGGGCAATACTCTGCAATGTCAGGGGCCTATTATGGCCTCCAGTGAATCCCTGACCCATGGTGCTATTTACCTGTGTAATGACACCATTAATGCCGTCATTCACATTCATAATAAAACTATTTGGCAGGGTATGCTTAAGGATAAACTTAAGCATACCCCTTCCCATATTCCCTATGGCACTTTTGAAATGGCTCAAGCGGTTCAATTAGTGGTCGCAAAGCAATCATACGGATCCTTGGCTATGGCGGGTCATGAAGATGGGGTAATGTTTTATGGGGAATCCCTTCAAACTGCTTTTTCCTTGTGTATGGATATGTTCGAGCGTTATACAGCCTCTTGATTGCATGGCACTCCCATTGGTTATTTTAATGCCCGTACGCTTAATGATTAATTTTGGAAAAGTCGTTTCTTTTGAAGCCACCTCACCAAATGAAAGTGAGTACCACTATATGACTTAATAGGCCTGCCGCTTGAATTTTCAATTAATTTGGCAAGCTGGATTTTTCTTCAGACATGACAACCACTAAAGAAACATCTACCTACCTCTATGACCTATAAAGCTATGCCCGCTCAGGCATGCTTCCCTTAACATTGAATGCGGTAGGTTCGCAAGACTCAAATTGAATAGACTTATATATATTGAAAGGAGCAAAGCACAACTAGCAAGCTGCATGAAAATTAAAGTGGTGACAACCCCTTGTCTAACGCACCCTATGACGTTTCCAAGGACAAGTGTATGCCACATTATTGCCACACTGTTCTTTCCACCCATGAATCAATACAGCCTTCAAACTGACAGGCCATGTGTATTCTTTAGCAAGTATGTAGGTAGCTCAACTTTATTGAACTTGTCCTGAGCTACATAATAAATAAACACTGCCATCTACTTGTGCAATCAAAAGATTAGCTTCACTTCACTGAGGTGTGTTTTTACAAGTGAACGAATAAGCTCTGCCAATTGCCTGTAAAACCCCCTATTGGGAGAGTTCCGTCGCCAGACTAAAGCATGAGTACGGTAGAGTTTTATTTTTTCTACTTCTCTGACGTTTAATCCCTGGGGTTGATGGATTTCAGAATGAATATAAAGCGTAGGTAGGAAGGTCAACCCCATTCTCATCATCACCATCTGACGTAAAGCATCCAGACTACTGCCTTCGTAATCCCGCGCAATGTTGGCGCCTAGCTCTGCACACAGCGACTCCGTTTGATGGTAGCTACTGTATTGTTCTAGCAAGGTAAGAATAGTTTGCCCCCGTAGGTGATGTGGTTTTATTTTTTTTAGCTTTGACAGGTCGTGATCTTCAGGGATAACCAATTGCATGGGCTCATGAAACAGCACTTCACTTGTCAAACTAGAGTTGTCAAAAGGCTTAGGAATTAGTACTAAATCCAGCCTCCCTTCTAATAAGTCGAGCTCTAAAGTTTTCGGCATATTTTCCCTAACATAGAGCTTAAGGGATGAATAAGCTTGATGTAGGCCAGGCAATATATGAGGTAATAAATAAGGACCTGAGGTGGGTGATACGCCCATACGAAATGTACCTCCTGGGCCACTATTGATCATCGCAGCCTGATCCATCAGACCGCACATTTCCTCAATCACTTGTCGTGCATTTACCAGCAAATCTCTACCCGCTGGCGTTAAGGTGGTGCCACTGCGGCTGCGTTCAACCAAGGTTAAATTTAAGACTTTTTCTAGATTATAGACCTGAGCAGTGAGGGTAGGCTGACTGATATTAAGGCGCTCTGCAGCACGGCGAAAAGATGTGGCTTCCGCTAGACCGACAAAGTATTCCAGCTGTTTAATGGTTGGGGTTTCAAGCGACATTGTAATACCTTGCTCGCGAGCATTATGTTCAAGTGATAGGAAAATCCTATCATTAAAACTGAATAACTTCTATTGAGCTATCACGCCAAGCACTTCATATTACCCCTACTCTTAACTTATAGACTTACAGAGTAAACGGACATAGCAAAACTGATTAAAAGGTAGTCAACCTCCCAATTAGAAACCAGTATGCTAAGGCAGCGTACCTAGAAGGATTCATTGGCAGCGTATATTTTTGTTACTGCCTCACTTAAAAAACGAGATTATCAACCCACTGAACTAATAATAATAAGTTGAGATACGATGAATCTACAATCACACAAATTGCGTTCGTTACTGGCCAGTATTTTACTGGCGTACTCTTTCTGCGCATTTGCCAATATGGAGAATAAAGAGCAGTCCCTGCCAAATGTATGTTCATCCGGAGATGTATCGCAGGATCAATGCATACAATTTATTCGCGGCTACTTAGATGCGCTACTGCAACTTAATGAAGTAGGTTACAATTCAAAATTTTCTAAGTTTGAGCAGCATGCTTTTAATACACGCGTTGGTAAGACTTACCTAGCAGACGTGATTAAAAAGGAACTTAATCTTTGCTTACCAAAAGATGTTAATGCCCATGATATTATGGCCGATATAGATAAAGAACTCCCATTACAAGATGCTTTATTAAGAGCGTTGAAAGTTAGGTACCCTTGTTAAGTATGCCAAGTATCGAAAAAAAATCCCGCCGTAACTATATCCATATCGCGATATGGGCTCTGATACTGTCTATTTTCTGGCTGTTGCTTTCGGGAATCTACAACCCATTACTGCTCAGCTTCGGTGCTGTCTCCATCTTTGTGGTGCTGTTAGTTTTAAGGCGCATAGAAGACGTCGACAAAAAGCGTCAGCACCTCGGCACAGGCCTTCGACTTATTCGTTACATCCCCTGGTTAATTGGACAAATATTGAAATCTAGCATCCATGTAACAAAACTTATTTGGGGTTCGCCAAGCAAGGTTTCGCCTACCTTAGCAAAAATTAATATATCGAATATCCCCCCAAACAAGCGTGTGTTATACGCAAATTCAATCACTTTGACCCCTGGTACACTATGTGTCGATTTAAAAGGTGACGAATTGACGGTTCATGCATTGCAAAAATCGTCCATTACCGAACTAGAAGAAGGTTATATGGAAAATAAAATCACTGGCATATGGGGTAAAAGTGAATGACGGGTGTTTATAAGTGTGGTGTATAAATGACTGAAGTATATACAGCCGTAACGATTGCTATTTTAGTTGTGATGGCAATGGCGCTTGCAAGAGCCATTAGCGCACCCACAGTGTATGACCGCATACTGGGTGTGAATATGTTTGGTACGAAAACAGTATTATTTATTGCTGTTGGAGGCTATTTGATGGGGCGTCCAGATTTTCTAGATATTGCGATTGTTTATGCCCTTATCAACTTTATTGGAATGGTGGCAGTACTTCGGTTTTTCGAGTACACAGCCCCCATTGATTAACACGTTAACGGTAATGGATAGACATGTTTATCTTAGACATCATCAGTAGTGTCCTGCTTATTGCAGGGGTGTTTTTTGGATTTAGTGGCGCTCTAGGGCTGTTCAAATTTCCAGATTTTTTTACGCGCATGCACGCAGCAAGCGTCACCGATTCAATTGCAACAATATTGATTCTCTTGGGGTTAATCCTGCAAACCTCATTCGATATAAATACTGCCAAACTTCTGTTCATTCTGGCCTTTCTCATGATTACCAGCCCAACCGCGTCTCATGCACTAGCTAAATCCGCTCGCCATGGTGGCTTATTAACATTGCCTGAAACACAAGTAAAACAACAAGAGCGAACATATTAATGGGAGATTTGATTGATTTAGTATTGCTGGCCATGCTGGCCATTACTGCTTTACAGATGATATTCTTAAAAGATTTGTTTGCTGTCGTTATGCTGTTTGGCATATATAGCTTTTTGTCTGCTTTGATATTTATCAATCTTGATGCTGTTGATGTGGCCTTTACCGAAGCATCCGTTGGTGCGGGTATATCTACGGTTTTGATGTTGGGAACACTGGCTCTAACGGGCCGAAAAGAAAAGAAAAGCTCTCACTCTTCTATTTTGCCTTTACTGGTTGTCTGCATCACAGGCGCGGCGCTGATATATGGCACGCTTGATATGCCCCCATTCGGTCACCCCAATAACCCTATTCATGAACATGTTGCTCCTCGATACATTGAAGAGTCACCAAAAGAGATTGGGCTCCCCAATATGGTCACGTCCGTCTTAGCCAGTTATCGAGGCTTTGATACATTAGGAGAGACGGTGGTTGTTTTCGCTGCTCTCATCGGTGTGCTTGCATTGTTAGGCGTGCGCAGACAAGAAGAGAACGACGTTCCAGAATCGGGTTTTAAAGCCCATCATGTACTCCACGTTGTGGCCCGATTTTTTATTCCATTAATCATTCTGTTTGCTCTCTATGTGCAGTTCCATGGTGATTTTGGTCCAGGAGGAGGCTTCCAAGCCGGCGTTATTGCAGCTGCCGCGTTTATTTTATACACGTTGGTGTTTGGCTTATCTCGTGCATTTGCCGTGGTAGGTCCCAAGTTTTTACAGGCATTGGCATCCATTGGGGTTTTACTATACGCCAGTGTTGGTTTTTTCAGCATGTATAAAGGCGGCCAATTTCTTGATTACAGTAAGCTCGCAACAGATCCCATCGTCGGCCAACATTACGGCATCATCATAATTGAGTTAGGTGTGGGTATCACAGTATTTGCAGTCATGCTGAGTATTTTTTATGCCTTTGGTAGTCAGGCAGAGAGGTCAAACATCCAGTGAATTTTATTCTCGATTATTACAACTATTGGATCGTCGTTTTTTTGATGATGACAGGGTTTTACATTGTCATATCGGCTAACAACCTTGTTAAAAAAATTGTTGGCCTGAATGTCTTTCAAACGTCTGTCTTTATGCTTTATATCTCCATGGGTAAAGTAAATGGAGGTACCGCTCCCATTTTGGTCGAAGGTGTCACCACGTATTCAAACCCTTTACCTCATGTACTCATTCTTACCGCTATTGTGGTGGGCGTAGCCACAACATCAGTGGGCCTTGCCCTTATTATCAGGATCAAACGAGCTTATGGCACTGTTGAAGAAAATGAATTTGAAAACCAGGATGACGCCATATAATGCTTGAACAACACTTGGCTACCCTTCCCATACTTTTGCCTTTAATTGCAGCACCGATTACGTTACTGCTAGGGCGTTCACTATTTTTATGGATATTCGCCACCGCTATCAGTGCATTAGCCTGCTACTTTTCATGGCAACTGTTAGCGGCTGCCTTAACAGAGTCGGTTCTTAGTTATGCGGTAGGCGGTTGGCCTGCGCCCTGGGGAATTGAATTACGTGTTGATGCGGCCAATGCCTTTGTATTGTTAGCAGTCTCCGCCCTGTCCACACTTGTATTAATTTATTCAAAAGACAGCATTGAAAAAGAAATTGATTCATCCAAACATACTTTATATTACACGGCACATTTGCTTTGCCTTGCGGGTTTGTCCGGAATTTTGTTAACCGGCGACGCCTTTAACCTTTTCGTTTTCCTAGAGATCTCTTCGTTGGCCACCTATACCTTAGTGAGCTTGGGATCCGATCGTCGCTGCTTAACAGCAGCATTTCGATACCTGGTAATGGGAACCATAGGGGCCACGTTTATTCTCATCGGTGTCGGCATGCTCTATATGAATACCGGCACCCTTAATATGCTTGACCTAGCCAATAGAATCGATATTTACGAAAGCAACCGCACCATCAACACAGGCTTAGCCTTCATCATGGTGGGTGTCAGTATTAAGCTTGCGTTGTTTCCATTACACATGTGGCTTCCAGCCGCATACACCCACGCACCTTCTGCCGTAACAGCGTTTTTAGCCAGTACCGCCACCAAGGTGGCTTTCTACGTGATGATTCGTTTTATCTTCACAATATTTGGCTGGAATTATGTGTTCGAAGAAATGGGGATGGATTTAATTTTAATGGTGTTGGCCATTGTCGCTATCTTCAAGTGCTCTTACATGGCAACGGTACAAAGCAACGTCAAAACCGTACTGGCCTACAGCAGTGTGGCCCAAATCGGTTACATGATCCTCGGCGTCAGCCTGGTCAGCGTAACAGGCTTAATGTCTGGCCTAATTCATATATTTAATCACGCATTAATGAAAGGTGCGTTGTTCATGGCGGTTGGTGCGGTTTTTTATCGCGTGGGATCGGTGGATATCAATGCATTCAAAGGATTAGGTAAACAGATGCCCCTTACTATGGCGGCCTTTACCATTGCAGGCCTCAGCATTATTGGGGTGCCACTGACCGTTGGGTTTGTCAGTAAATGGTATTTGGTCACGGCGGCCCTAGAGCAACAACATTGGGTTGTAGCGGCCTTAGTTTTAGCGGGTTCATTATTAGCCGTGGTCTATATTGGAAGAGTAATTGAAGCCGCGTATTTTCAAAAACCACCAGCATCTCGAGATTCCAATCAGGTGAAAGAAGCCCCTTGGCTGATGTTGGCCCCCATGTGGGCATTGGTGTTAGCCAACATTTATTTTGGCATTGATACAAGCTTAACCACTGAAGCGGCTAGAAGTGCATCGGAATGGCTTTTCCAAACCAGCGCCATAGCAGCGGCCAGTAGTGTAGAGGTGTCTCAATGAATCTTTGGCAGGGTGTCGATCCTTCACAGCTTATTAGTCTTTCTATTTTAATTCCCTTCATTGGCGCATTACTGGTTGTGGCAACCGGAAAAAGCCCGGACTTAAGGGAAGCGGTTACATTAATAACGGCCACTATTTTGTTCAGCATTGTGCTCGCGGTTACTGACTACACATTCCAAGGTGTTGAGATGCGCCTTGATGTTGCTGAACTTTTCCCAGGTCTGGGTATTAGTTTTGTAGTGGAGCCTTTGGGTGTCTTATTCGCGTTAGTGGCCAGCTTCTTGTGGATCATTACCAGTATCTACGCCATAGGTTACATGCGCGGGCATAACGAAGAAAACCAAACCCGATTCTTCTTTTGCTTTGCCCTTGCCATCAGTTCGGTGATGGCTATTTGTTTTTCGGGCAACTTGCTAACACTCTTTATATTTTATGAAGTATTAACACTGTCGACTTACCCATTGGTTACCCATGCTGGGAATGATGCAGCCAAACAAGGGGGCCGCGTCTATCTGGGTATTTTGCTCAGCACATCCATCGCGTTTTTTCTGTTTGCTGTGTTAGGCACCTATAGCTTAACGGGAACCTTGGATTTTCAAGCGGGCGGTATTTTTGACGACTCTCACAATAAAGTTATTCTAAGCGTTTTGCTTGTGCTTTTCTGCTATGGCATAGGTAAAGCTGCCATCATGCCTTTCCATCGTTGGTTGCCAGCCGCGATGGTGGCACCCACACCTGTTAGTGCACTCTTACATGCGGTGGCCGTGGTAAAAGCGGGTGTATTCTGTATTTTAAAAGTCGTGATTTATATTTTTGGTTTAGACACACTTAAAGATCTCGCTACCACGGATATCATGCTTTATATAGGTGCCGCGACTATATTGCTTTCTTCCTGCATCGCAATGACCAAAGACAATCTAAAAGCGCGACTCGCCTACTCCACCATTAGTCAATTGAGCTACATAGTCGTAGGTGCACTTTTGGCGTCGTCTATTGCCAGTGCGGGTGCTGCATTGCACATCGCGACCCACGGTGTGGGTAAAATTACTTTGTTTTTCTGCGCGGGCGCCATCATGGTGGCCAGTCATAAAAAGAACATCAGCGACATGGGCGGTCTTGGTAGGCAAATGCCCATCACCATGACAGCGTTTACCATCGGTGCCATTAGCATTATTGGTTTACCACCCATGGCAGGAACCTGGAGTAAATGGTATCTGGTCGTGGGCGCGTTGGAAGCAGATAAACTCTTTATTGTGGCCACCTTAATGATCAGTTCACTGCTTAATATTGCGTACCTGTTGCCCATTCCTATAAAAGCGTTTTTTCATACCCAGCCCGGAGAATCTAAACCTTGGACATGGGCTGAGACCAAAGAAGCCCCCCTACTTATGTTGATTGCACTGAGCACCACCTCTGTATGTTGTCTCGTATTGTTTTTCTATCCACAGCCATTGATCGATTTGATTAATCTAATCCCTGGTGTATCAACCAATGTAGAGATGACAACCAGCTTAAAAGGAGAAGGCTAAATGGCTGAACAGCATGAACCCAGTGGCTTCTTCGATAAGCCCGAAAACATTCGCAAAATGCTCAAGGTTTTTTACGTAATTTGTGGTCTGTTGGTGGTTGCCGACTTTATTGTGCATCGCCACATATACCACGATTGGGAAAAAATTCCCGCCTTCTATGCCATATATGGTTTTGTCGGTTGTGTGGTATTAGTGATAATCGCCAAAGAAATGCGCAAAGTGCTAATGCGTGGAGAAGATTACTACGATGAATAGTGTCATACCGTTTATTCCCCTGTTGCTGGGTGCACTCGCGGCTATTTTACTGCGAGGCTGGTTGCGTAACATTCTAATGTTAGCCGCTCCCATCGCGGGCGCCTTAAATCTAATGGGCATAGAACACGGAGTGTTCTGGTCTATGGAGTTCATGGGCTACGTACTTGAGCCAGTGCGTGTCGATAAACTGAGTTTAATGTTTGGCTACCTCTTTCACCTTGCCTCATTTATTGCCGTTGTTTATGCACTTCACATTAAAGATACCGTGCAGCATGTCGCCGGACTTGCGTATGCTGCCAGTGCCGTGGGTGCCGTATTTGCTGGTGACTTACTCACGTTGTTTGTATTTTGGGAACTGCTGGCACTGACGTCTGTATTTTTGATTTGGGCACGCAAAACTGACCGAGCCTATTCGTCTGGTTTTCGATACCTCATCATTCAAGTCTTATCCGGTGTTTTGCTGCTCGCGGGGCTGTTGATTCTTGCGCAGGTGAATAACAGCCTGTTGTTTAATCAAATATCTTTGCAACATGAGGGTCTTGCGCAAATCGGGGCTTGGTTGATTTTCTTGGCCTTTGGAATCAAATGTGCATTTCCATTTATGCACAACTGGTTAACCGATGCGTACCCAGAAGCGACACCCACAGGCACTGTTTTCTTAGCTTCATTCACCACTAAAGTTGCAGTCTATGCGTTTGCCCGTGGCTATCCCGGAGAAGAAATTCTCATTTGGATAGGCGTTTCCATGGCGTGTTTCCCAATTTTCTTTGCAGTCATCGAAAACGATCTTCGTCGAGTGCTAGCCTACAGTTTGATAAACCAAATTGGTTTTATGATCGTTGGTATTGGTATTGGTACCGCCATCGCGTTAAACGGCGCGGTGGCTCACGCGTTTAACGATGTCATCTTTAAAGGCTTACTTATGATGTCTATGGGTGCGGTATTGCATATGACCGGCAAGATTAATGGGTCCGAATTGGGAGGCTTATACAAAAGCATGCCCAAAACCACCATACTCTGTATTGTGGGCGCCGCATCTATCTCAGCCTTTCCACTGTTCAGCGGCTTTGTATCAAAATCCATGATCATGGCAGCAGCGGTAGCCGAAGGTTACGACGTAGTATGGTTATTGCTGCTCTTTGCCGCCGCCGGGGTATTCCACCACGCCGGAGTTAAAATTCCGTACTTCGCCTTTTTCGCTCATGACTCTGGCATTCGTACAACCGAACCACCAAAAAACATGCTTATCGCCATGACCATAGCGGCGGTAACCTGTGTTGTGATAGGTACCTTCCCTGCGCAAACGGTTTATGCGCTTTTACCTTGGGAGCATGACTATAATCCTTATGATATGACCCACGTGCTAACCCAACTTCAATTGTTATTCTTCTCAGCATTGGCCTTTGTTTGGCTCAACCTTAAGAATATGTATCCACCTGAGCTGCCGTCAACCAATCTCGATGCGGATTGGCTCTACCGTAAGCTTGCACCGAATGTTGTAAAAAGGGTTGGAGGCAGCGTGTACGGCGCTTATGGCCGCTTTGAGAAATCTGTGGTGACATCCATCAAGCAAGTTATCCAGAATTCGTATGATGCAGAATCCGGTCAACCCAAGGGTTACTTCGCGAGACTTTGGCCAATCGAAACCATGGTGGTGTGGGTCGCGGTATTGCTATCCATTTACTTAATGCTCTATTACCTGCATGACCTACTTTGATCATGGAGAATCATTCAGCTTCTGAAGCCCGATGTTAATTGCAGGTGTTATTAGCACTAGCGAAGCTCGGGCCTTCTGAGTTTACCTGAGTAAGAGCGCCAAATGAAAAGCACTGTAGCAATAGTGACTATCAAAAGAATTTGAAGCTCTTACAGATCAACAAAAGAATTAAATAATCCATGGAAATGAATCTGGCCTGTTAGATTGTTGACAGGCTATGAAGTGAGTTTCTTACAGAGCTATGACGACTACTCTGCCATGCTTGAATATAGCGCTAGAGTTGATTTAGGGAAATTATGCTAATGTTTCCAAATCACTAACTATTTAAAGCAGGAAAAATTTAGGATTGATAACAATTGAAAGATTAATCAATCGATTTTTTGCTCATAAAAAATTGTTATTCGGTTTCAATACAATCCATTCAAGTTTAATTTCCTCAAAAATTCCTGTATTGCCTAGATTTAGTCAGAATTAAACCCTAGTCCACTTCCACACTACAGAGGCGTGGAGAGTCACATCCAATAAAATCAGCCTTGTCATTTACAGCTACACTTAGGAGGAAGTAAATGCCCAGCAATAAAGTAACTAATGCATAACAGAGTAATTCTTTATGTCGAATATTGATGTTAGCCAGCAAGAAGGCAGCCTGATCTTTACCCTACCCGCTCGATTTGATTCCCATATCATCGAAAATTTTCGAGACGCTTACAGTGATATTCCCAGTGATTCAGATCTAATATATATAATTGACTTGGCGCAAACGGAATATATTGATAGCTCGGCTCTGGGCATGCTTTTGAATTTCAAGCACCACGTCCAGGCCGGTGATGGCATTGTGTGCATTAAAAACTGTCAACCTAAATTAAAACACATCTTTGAAATGTCGAGCTTCACCAGCATATTTAAGTTTTTATGACCTTGCCCTGCCCCCTATTATTTTCTTCCCACCGCTCTTTCTATTGCCCTTTTAGACAGCCAAAGTGAATGAAAAACAATAGTGCCTCATCTTGTAAACCCGTAAAATACCGCTCTTTATACCGTCAGCCCAATTAGAGATAGCAAGCTCATGAGCAATCCTATGAATTTTGAGCATTATATTAGCCTTGCTAAGTTAACAGCACCTTTTGCCATCGACAGTAGCTGGGGGCAAGGTCGCAGCGTATTTGGAGGGCTAAGCGCAGCCTTAGTATTAAGCCATATTGAGGCTCAAACCGGTCTGAATGACAAAGACCTGCGGTCTATTAATGTTCATTTTTGCGCAGCTATTATTAGCGAGGAAAATTGTCAGCTCAACTACCAAGTTTTATCCCAAGGAAAGTCCATTTACCAAATCCAAGGACAGCTATTACAGAATGGCCAAGTGAAAACCCAGCTCATGGCCTGCTTTGGATCTGCGCGGGAATCTAATGCGATCATTAAGCAGTCTAATGCAACAGAACTGCCTGCCGTTAACAAGGGCTTTAAATTTCCCTATTTGAAAGGCGTCACACCTGAATTGGTGCAAAAAGTTGATATGCGTCTTACCAGTAAAGACATGCCCTTTTCAGGCAGTGAAAAAAGCGAGGTACACGGTTGGATGCGTTTTGAAGATCAACCCAATACCTTCAGCGATGCGGGTATCTTAGCGTTAATTGACGCTTGGCCACCAGCTGTATTGACCACCCTTCAACAACCAGCACCAGCCAGTACCATCACATGGAACATTGAGTTTATTCAACCAAGGCAATACCTTAAAAAGGAAGATTACCTTTATTACGACTGCCAAGTTGTTCAAGCCGAATTAGGATACGCCCATACTGAAGGACGCATTTATCACCCTAATGGTGAACTGCTAGCATTAAGCCGCCAGCTAGTGGGGGTATATGACAAGAGCAACAAGGTAAAAGCATTATGATTAGGATAAGCCTACTGACAATAATCTGCATGATGCTTATGGCCTGCAGCACCACGCCTCATAATCATCCTGCGGTATTAAGCCCCTTTGGGGATGGCAGCCAGTGGATTGTGTGGCAGGACATGAATTTTAGCGCCGAAAAAGAAGGAGAAGTCATCGCGAACATTCGCGTACCCAGAGGGTTTGTCACGGATTTAGCCAGCACCCCTAGGCGATTTTGGGCTTTGTACCCTCCCTTTGGAAAGTATTTAAGCGCGGCTATTTTGCATGACTACCTATATTGGACACAAATATGTGACCGCGACACCAGTGACAATATTTTTTATCAAACCATGAAAACATCGGGGGTTGATACAGCCACACAAGCCATATTTTTAATGGTGTTAAAGTCTCAAGGGGAATTGGCGTGGCAGGAAAATAATACTGAAAAGCAAAAAGGCTTAGTGAGAGTCATTCCAGATGCGTATTTAAACCCAGATGATGCGTTTGTTACCCGCAATAGTAACTGGCATGAATTACGAGAGACCTTACTAACCCTAAATGTAAAAGATGAATCAACACCCGACCATGATGATATGTTAAGAGCCTGCGTGGCGCTAAGTGGTGATGTCCCTGAAAAATCTTCAGCGCCCAAACCCACTATGACATTTTTGGGATTGCCTTTATAAACAAACACAATATTCCCAATAATTCAGCCAATTATTAACGATTGGCTGAATGTCACCGTTTTTATATCTGCGATTTAATGCTTATGCTTTAAGACCTTAATTTCCTATATTTTTCATAGGTGACTAAGTTATTTTGTAAGTCCTCTTTCAATATCTGCAGTATTTTCCCTTTTAACCACACCATGGCTGAATCTTGATCATGGCGCTTATGCCAGGTCATTGAAATGGGGCCTGGGGCTATAGCCATGGGGGGTTGAGTAATCACTAACTTCCCCTCCATAACGCTGTTGTAAATAATCGGCAATGGAATAGTCGTAATAAGGTCGGTGCCTTGCAATATTTTAGCGATGTTAGAAAAATGATTCACCGTCATGGCAATGCGCCGTTTTGCCCCTTTTTTTTGCAATGCAGCATCCACACTGCCAAAGGCTTTGCCCGATAACGACATGAGCAAATGCTCTGCCCCAATAAATTGCTCTAGGTTTAAGTCTTGATTCGCTAAAGGGTTCTGAGCCCCCATCGCACAAACAAAATGATTATCAAATATCCACTGGCTTTTCACATGAGGGTTAGTGCCAGCGTAATAATCCAGTACTAAATCCACTTCAGCATCTAATAAAAGCTGCTCAGCATTCACCGCATAAGGCACGGCGTGAATATTTAAACCAGGCGCGTGTGTTTCGATCAGTTTGCGCAGCGGCAACCAAAATAAATCGGCCATCCAATCGGTTAAGGCTATGCGAAAAGTACGCTGCGTATTGGCCACATTAAAGGGCTCTTTCTGAGTGGCGTGACGAATAGTACTTAAGGATTCACCGACTTGCTGCCACAAAGCTTCCGCATAAGGAGTGGGTTTAATTCCACGCCCTTCTTTTACAAACAATGGGTCTGCCCAAGCATGCCGCATTCGGTTAACGGCGTTAGAAACAGAGGGTTGGGTCATAAATAAGCGTTGGGCGGCACCTGTTATCGAGCGCTCTTGCATAATTGCCTCAAAAATCACCAATAGGTTCAAATCTAAATTGGCCATCTATCTCATTCTTTAGTGCGTAGGTTCATAGGCTGCTTTGGATGACTATCTCACAATACATTCACATAGACTATGTATTTTATACAAATGATCAATTAGACCGTAATCATTTCTAGGTCCACTATTCACTTATCCACTCCACAAAGACAACACAAAAGGACGACACCATGAAAGCCATATACATAAAAGAATACGGTAACGCACAACAACTAATTGAAGGTGAATTACCTCGCCCAGCCATTAACGATCAACAAGTGCTGATTAAAGTTAAGGCGGCTGCCATTAACCCTGTAGACTGGATGGTCCGTGAAGGTCTATTGCAAGAAGATACAGGCCATGAGCTACCTCTCGTTCTGGGTTGGGATGCCGCCGGGGTAATAAGTGAATTAGGTAAGGATGTAACAGGTTTTAAATTAGGGGATGAAGTATTTGTTTACTCACCCATTTCAGATCAAGGCAGCTATGCCCAATATTTAGCCGTTGATGCCAATTTAGTGGCCCATAAGCCCACGTCTTTAGATTTAACCACCAGCGCCGCCGTGCCACTAGCCGCCACCACTGCCTATCAGGCACTGGTAGAAGGAGGGAAACTACAAGCTGGACAAACAGTGCTCATTCACAATGCAGCAGGTGGCGTAGGCAGCTTTGCCGTACAAATTGCCAAATCACTGGGCGCCCATGTTATTGGCACCGCTTCTCAAGCCAAGCGCGATTTTGTTATGGCATTAGGGTGTGATGAATTCATTGATTACCGCAATGAAGATTTCAGCCAACAGTTAATGAATGTCGATATGGTATTGGCGGCGGTGGGCGGTGAAGGCTTATTGGAAGCGTCATTAAACGTGATCAAACCCAAAGGAGCGTTAATCTCCCTACTGGATGACATGGACCCAAGTCTTGCCCAAGCTAAAGGCATTCATTTCCAACGCTGGTGGGTCACCCCCAATGCTCAAGATTTGAATAGCATTTCAAAATTAATTGATGAAGGCAATATACGAGTTGAAGTGGATTCAATATTTCCCATGAGCCAAATTAAAAAAGCCCATGACCTAAGCCAAAGCCAAAGGGCGCAAGGCAAGATCATATTAGAGATTCCGGCCTAAACCCTCCTATTTTGACTATTAGCTCAGGTCAGTTGCTTTAATTGTCCTGAGCGATCTTGTTATGGACCATTCGATCTCTTCTTGTGCACTAAATATGAATGCCTAGTAAGGCTAATTCCCAACATGCATGAAGATTGGGCGCTTCAGATTTTTTACTTCTCCACCCTTGGAAAACCAGCACTTTGCATTAGGCTTATACTTACCTTGACTAAAAGTACATGGAGCTGGGGGATGAAAAAAAATCTTTTGGATCGCCTAATAGACTGGCTGGGGATTCCGCAAAATAGTGTTGAGTATCAATGGACACGGTCTAAGATTTATCAGAAAAAATTGCAGTGGGTTAAGAATTTTTGGATTGTAGGTGGGTTAGTGATGCTGGCTGTGGCACAGCCTGCTTTCATTCTTGTTGGCAGCTTCTTTTTAACATTTTTAAGCTTTGGATTTCTTGAAAGGCAAGACCCTAGTTGAACAAATCTCAATCTGAAACCGTGCCTTCTGAACCGCCTAAGCGGCTCAGAAAATAGACTTAAGAGTCTATACGAACCTTACGCTTACGCAGCTTGCTTTCACCACCCACCTTCTGACGGGTTTTCTGGCGCCTAACATCACGTTCGTACTGTTTTAATAATTGCGGATCTAAATTCACCACAGGCTTACTTTCTAAGTTCACCAAACTGGCTAATTCATCGGTATCTTTTTGATTAAGTTCAACCCAACGGCCCACTGACACCTTCTTAGGTAAGAAAATACAACCGTAACGAACACGCTTAAGACGTGACACTTTAAGGTCTTGGCTTTCCCATAAACGACGCACCTCACGGTTACGTCCTTCCATGATACAAACGTGGTACCACTGGTTAAACCCTTCACCATCAAAGAACTGTACGTCGGTGAATTTGGCCATACCATCATCCAATACCACGCCTTTCTTAAGGTTTTCGATGATTTCAGGGGTCACTTCACCGGCCACACGCACTGCGTATTCACGGTCTACCGTATTGGTACTGGGGTGCATAAGCTTATTGGCCAGCTCACCATCTGTGGTAAACAGCAATAAACCAGCGGTATTAATATCTAATCGGCCCACCGCAATCCAACGTTCACCTTTAATGCGGGGCAGATTATCAAATACGGTAGGGCGACCATCTGGGTCGTTGCGAGTGCAGACCTCCCCTTCAGGCTTGTTATAGACCAGCACACGTCTCGGTGCCTTCACTTTATGGTCTACTTTACGACCGTCCGCTTGAATTTCATCGTCTGGCCCAGCACGTTCACCTAATTTGGCCACTTCGCCATTTAAGTGTACACGTCCTTGCTCAATCCAACGTTCCATCTCACGACGGGAACCTATGCCTGCTTGGGCAAGGATTTTTTGTAACTTTTCACTCATTAACCATTCTCCGTTTATGAGTAGATCTTGGATTATTCAAATTTACTGGCCAAATCAGATAAGGTTTTACTCTCACCCTTTTCATCCTGTTCAACCTGCTCAGACTGTAGCTGAGCTTGCTCTTCCTCCAGTTGAGCCATCATCTCTTCTTCCATGGCAGCCATAAGAGCCTCGTCTTCGCTTTCATCAAGCACGGTCTCGCTGGCTGTTGTCTCTGGTTGGGCTGCACCTGAATAGCTAGGAGCATCCAATTGATGAGCTGACTGAGCATCATCATTAAAATCGTCAAATACTGAACCACTTGGCTCGGGCTTGCCTATTGAAGGTTCTTGGCTTGTCTGGCCTTGGTAATCTTCTTCAAAGTCATCAAACACCGAACCACTAGAAGCCACTGACTGAGCAGGCTCACTCACTTGTTCCGAGGGCGCCTGCCTCATGGCCGCTGTTTGAGGCACTGAACTGCCTGTCACTTTTGCGGTTTCCGGCCCTTGAGTAGCCGATTTAGCATTAAGCAAAGCCTCTTGCTCTGCTATCATGCGGGCAATGGTTACCTGAGCCAGAGCATCTTGATCTAGTTCGTCTACTTCTATTTTAGACGCTTCTTGTCCAAATTGCTGCTCTGCCACATTTTCGTCTATTTCGGCAACCAAAGCTTGAGCTTCATCAATACTACTGGCTTCTACTGCTAATTCATTTGAATCAGCCCCTGCGCTCTCATCTAAAGAGTCTTCTAAAGAAAGCTCAGGCAAGTCCAATGAAGGAATGCTCTGTTGCTCGCCAGAAGCATCATTGCTTTGCTCTTCGGGTTCTTCTTCTGGCTTATTAAATACAGCATCTTCCACCGATTGCACCAAGGCATCAGCAGCGGCTAAGTCGAGGGCTGCACTCTCTAAAGTGTCTTCGCCTGATTCGTCAGATTCTTTTGATGAGAAATCAAAATTACCCTCTTGAACTTTATCTTCTAATTCAAGGGCATGATTGGCATCGGCAATTTCTTGAATTTCTTCAAGTGTGGGCAATTGGTCTAAGCTTGATAAACTGAAATAATCTAAAAACATTTTAGTGGTGGCGAAAATTGAAGGACGTCCTGGTACATCTCTGTGCCCCACTATTTGAATCCATTCACGCTCTAATAATGTCTTGGTGATGTGAGAGCTTACCGCCACGCCACGGATGCTTTCAATTTCACCACGGGTAACCGGCTGTCGGTAAGCAATAATAGATAAAGTTTCTAACAATGCACGACTATAACGCTGGGGTTTTTCTTCCCACAAACGGCTCACCCATTTGGCACAATCTTGCTTCACTTGAAAACGGTAGCCGGTGGCGACTTTTTTCAATTCATAACCACGGCTTTCGCACTTATCACCTAAACGCTCAAGGGTGGTTAATATTCTTTGCTCACTGGGCTCTAAGCCGTCTTCGAATAAATTTTGAATTCGATCGACACTTATGGTTTGGCCAGAAGCTAAAAGTGCCCCTTCAATAATTTGTTCCAACTGAATATCGTTAACGATCATGAAGCCATCACCATCATGTTTTTATTATTAAAATTAAACTTCATAATTGGGCCCTTCAGCAAAATGATCTTTTGCAGATTTTTTCTTCACATGAATGACACCAAACAGTTCATTTTGCACAATTTCAATTAACTGCTCTTTTATTAATTCCAGCATGGCAAGGAAAGTCGTCACCACACCTGCACGGCCTTCTTCTGGAGAAAATAAGCGACTAAACGGTTTAAAATCATCATTATATAAAATAGAGAGGATCTCGCTCATGCGCTCGCGGGTGGACAGCTTTTCTCTGGCCACCTCATGCTGAGTAAACATGTCAGCACGGTGCAAAATATCACTAAAAGCTAAAATGAGTTCTTTAAAGTCCACATCTGGGTGGTTCTTTTCGGCGGTGTATTCTGGCGCCTTAATTTCCACTTCAAAAGTATCTCGGCCCATGCGCGGGAATTCTTCCAATTCTTCAGCGGCTTTCTTAAAACGTTCGTAATCTTGTAAGCGGCGAATTAATTCTGCGCGAGGATCTTCCTCTTCCTCTTCTTCTGTCTCTGTGCGAGGCAGTAATATACGACTTTTAATTTCAGCCAGCATGGCGGCCATCACTAAATACTCACCGGCTAATTCCAAATGAACAATTTGCATTAAATCAACGTAATGCATGTATTGTTCAGTAATTTCTGCCACATTCACTTCCAAAATATCTAAATTTTGTTTGCGAATTAAGTAAAGCAATAAATCTAATGGCCCCTCGAATTGCTCTAAAATTACTTCTAGGGCATCGGGCGGAATATAGAGATCCAGCGGCAATTGAGTAAAGGCTTCACCATGCACCAAAGCAAAGGGCATTTCCTGTTGGGAAGTGCTTTTATCGCCTTTGCTTTTTTTGCTTTGCTCAGGTTCTGATGAATCCAAAGAGGCATCATTAGACTTGGGATTCGGCGCTTCGCTATTCTCTAAGGCCTTGTTTTCAACAGACACCTCAGCAAGAGACAGAGCTTCATTAAGCTCAGTCTCTTGCTGTTCGGTTGCTTCCAATGGCTTATCGCTTACTTCCGTCATAATCAGATACTGGACTAGCGGTAGGAAAGTCCCATGGCATGACGTACGTCTTCCATGGTATCTCTGGCGGCTTCACGGGCTTTTTCACTGCCTTCTTGAATGATTGAACGCACTAGATCTGGATTGTTATCGTACTGCTTAGCACGCTCTTGAATAGGCTGTAACTCTGCCTTAACCGCATCAATCACAGGACCTTTACAATCAATGCAACCAATACCGGCAGAGCGACAACCAGTTTGAACCCAGTCTTTCACATCATCTTCGCTGTACACTTCATGCAACTGCCAAACTGGGCAGTTTTCTGGGTTACCCGGATCGTCACGACGAATTCGAGCAGGGTCGGTGCGCATGGTGCGAATTTTTCGTTCAATTTCCGCAGGTTCTTCACGCAAGCTAATGGTGTTGTTATAAGACTTGGACATTTTCTGACCGTCCAGGCCTGGCATTTTAGACTCAGGAGTCAACAATGCTTGAGGCTCAGGCAAAATCACCTTACCTCCCCCTTCTAAATACCCAAGCAGACGCTCTTTGTCGCCTAGGGTTATATTTTGCTGTTCGCGCAATAACGCTTGTGCGGTGGCTAACGCTTCACCATCGCCTCCTTCGGTATAGCGTTTACGTAAAGAGGTATACAATTTAGAGGCTTTCTTACCCATTTTCTTTATGGCTGCTTCAGCATTTTCTTCAAAGCCTGGTTCACGGCCAAACATGTAGTTAAAGCGACGAGCCACTTCACGGGTAATTTCCACGTGAGCCACTTGATCAGCTCCCACAGGAACAGACCCTGCTCGGTAAAGCAGAATATCGGCGCCTTGTAGTAAGGGATAACCTAAGAATCCATAAGTGGCTAAATCTTTCTCTTTAAGCTTTTCCTGCTGATCTTTATAAGTGGGAACACGTTCTAGCCAACCTAATGGCGTGATCATGGACAATAACAAATGTAATTCAGCGTGTTCAGGCACTTGGCTTTGAACAAACAAGGTTGCTGAGCCTGGGTTAACACCCGCTGCCAACCAATCTGCCACCATGTCCCAAACGCTGTTTTGGATAATTTGAGGGTCTTCATAATGGGTAGTGAGTGCATGCCAATCGGCCACAAAGAAAAAGCACTCGAATTCATGCTGAAGGTTAATCCAATTTTTAAGCACACCATGATAGTGGCCTAAATGTAGTTTACCGGTTGGGCGCATGCCTGACAGCACACGTTGTTGCGAATCCACAGAGCTCAAAGCTCTCTCCTATTATCCATAAAGCAAAATCCCACACTTATAAAGGTGCTTTAAATCCTACTTTTACTGTATATAAAACTAGCAACAAGCGGGCTTTTATAAGGCTGAACAGCCAGACAAAGCCACTAATTAAACCTGTCATTAATTCAAAAACTAAAGGGGTGGATTCTACCGAGACTTAGGGGAATTACTACTCAAAACCATGAAAAAGAAGGCAGATTAGGCATTCTTGAGAACGGACTATTTGGCCAAATGGGGCCTTATTGGAAGTTTTGTAAAAATATAGGCCAAATCCACTATGGTTCGGCCTAAAAAGAGAACACACAATCACAGAAAAGCTAAAGCTCCTCCATGTTTCCCAGTCCTTGGCGCGTCACCAGATACTCATCTCCAGTCATATCGACCACAGTGGTGTTTTCTAGCCCGCAATAACCGCCATCAATAACAAGATCAACGGAATGCTGGAGCGTCTCACGCATGTCGTAGGGGTCAGACAAAGGCATGTCATCGCCAGGTAAGATTAAGGAGGTACTCATAATTGGCTCACCCAGTTCTGCCAGAAGCGCACTCACCACCTGATTATCGGGCACTCGAATACCAATGGTACGGCGTTTTGGGTGCATTAATCGCCGTGGCACTTCGGTTGTGGCGTTCAGGATAAACGTGAATGGCCCTGGAGTATGGTTTTTAAGGAGTCTGTAAGCGGTATTGTCTACTTTGGCATAAGTACTGATATCAGTTAAATCTCGACACATCAGCGTAAAGTTATGTTTATCATCTAACTGTCTTAACTGCTTAATGCGATCAACAGCCTTTTTATCATCCAGATGACAAGCCAAGGCATAAGCGGAGTCAGTGGGAATGACCACCAACCCACCTTTGCGCATAATGTCAGCGGCTTGCTTAATAAGACGTACTTGGGGGTTATCAGGATGAATTTGGAAAAATTGGCTCATGCCGTTCCTTTTAAACGATCAATAAATGCTTCTAAGTGTAGCAGTACCGCTAATGATTATTGCCAATGAGACCAGACGGGGGTCAACCCCTCGGGCATATTGGGGAATCGGCCGAGTTCGGTCCAAGGCTTAGGGCCATGAAAGTCACTGCCTTGACTCGCCAATAGATCAAACTCCTCACAAAATTCAGCCATGCGCCGTGTAAAGCTAGATTCCATTGTAGACGTCACCACTTCAACGCCAGTACCGCCCGCTTCTTTAAAAGCCTTCAACAATAGCTTCAGTTTTGTACGCGTTAGCTTATAAGAGTCGGGATGGGCAATTACCGCCACACCACCACTTTGGGTAATCCAGCTCACCACATCGGCTATTTCGGGCCATTCAGTTTTCACATCCCCAGGCTTTCCTGCCCCCAAGTACTTTTTAAAGGCTTGAGCCATATTACTGACCTTGCCCAAATCAATCAGCGCTTGAGCAAAATGCGGCCTGCCTAACTGTGCGCCATTGGCAATGGCATTGGCAGCCTCCCAAATACCTTCAACACCCTTCTTTTCAAGGCGCTCGCCAATGGTCACCGCTCGTGTATGACGACGCTTCTCTTGCAAAGCCACCGCATCCACCATAACTGGGTGCAATTCATCAAACCCAAGCCCCACCACATGTATGCCCATGCCATTCCACACACAGGAAAATTCAATGCCGTTAATAATTTCTATAGGGTGCCCAAGTGCCTGCTGTTTTGCTTCTGGCAGACCACTTAAGGTGTCATGGTCGGTAAGGGCTAACATGCTAACGCCCATTTCCACGGCTCGATCTACTAAGTCTGCGGGGCTAAGTAGGCCATCGCTGCAAAGACTATGACAATGAAGGTCAGCTAACATATGAAACTCCTGAACATGATAATTTAAATAGCAGCTTAAATAGCGAAGACTTCATCACCATTTGTCACTGCTCAATCATGATCTCTTCAAAAGCCAGACCGGTGAGTTTGCGAATACTGCGAAACAAATAAAACAATGCAGCCATCATGACGATCATGGCAGGCACAGAAATAACAGGGAAACTCAACGCTGTCATCTTACCCAATTCTTCATTAAAGGCGGCAGTACCTGCCGGGCTCACAATGATCCACTTGGCTAACGCGTAATTTAAAAATGAAGATAAAAAGAAGGAACCAGCGACTAACCAAGATGCCACCAAAAGCGTACGCTCAAAAGCCGCCTCACTGTTATGCTTTTTTAATGCCTCAGCTATGCGAGACACCTGCAATAACTTGTCGTTATACAAAAAAGTTTTTACCAATGGGTATCGGGTCTTTAACGAGATGACGGTTACTAACCCTAATATCCCAGGGATAGTTGCCTCTTTAATAGCAATGTACTTTGGATCTAACTCCAGCAAACTAATGCCACCGGTTAGCATAATGCTCACGACCCCAAGAGCTGAAAATAAATTAACTTTTTTAGCCCGCCTAAAATCGTTAAGGCCATACAAAATAGGAAAAGCCAAAGCGACAATTACCGCCCACTTAGTGCCATTGGCTTGATATTCAGCCGCTAAAGCCCATGCGAATTGTGCATCCAGCTGCTGTAATTGAGTCAATAGCCAAGCGCTTTCACTGCCCTTCATAAGAATTAAAGTAGGAATGACGATATTGAGGAGCATATTAGCCAACATACTTTCGCGCTTCTCAGGTATATCAGTGGTGCTGGCAGGTGTATTACTTGAACTCATATGCGGATCTTTATAGAAGAATTACCTCCCATTTTAAGGTTTGCCGTGGGGATGTCGAGTTTTGATTCGCACGATCTAGCTCATTGAAAAAGCCCATACTTCACAAAAATAGCGAAACCTAGCCTACATAGGCCCTACAGCTTGGTTATTGAGACCATTCGCGTTAGGATTAGCGAGAAATTTTACTCACACAAGTAGTTTTATCATGTTATATGCCGTCATAAGCCAAGATGTAGACAACAGCCTTGAGAAGCGTTTGGCCGCACGCCCGGCCCACCTTGAACGCCTACAACTGTTAAAACAGCAAGGCCGATTAATTTTAGCAGGTCCGCACCCTTGCATAGACAGTGAAGATCCAGGTGAAGCTGGTTTTAGTGGCAGCTTAGTGGTCGCTGAGTTTGACTCCCTTATCGATGCACAATCTTGGGCCGATGCTGATCCATATATTGAAGCTGGAGTTTATGCGCAAGTTACTGTAAAACCATTTAAAAAAGTTTTACCTTAACCGACTAAATTAACGCTATCTAATAACAACAAAACAGGGACCTTAAAGTGAAACGCATTTCAATATTCATTCTTAGTCTATTGGTTATTTTTCCAGCCATTGCCGAAAAACGCTACGTGAGCGACAAACTTACCATTACTTTACGAAGTGGCCCAGGAGACGAGTTTCGCATTCTTAAGATGCTAAAAAGTGGCACACACCTTCAATTCGTTGAGAGCACCGAAGATAATAAATATACAAAAGTAACCACCGATAAAGGCCTTGAAGGCTGGGCTCAAACTCGCTTTCTATTGCTAGAACCCATAGCCTTTGAGAAATTAATTTTAACGCAACGTGAGCTGGATAAAACCAACACAGATTTAAGCGAACTAAAATCTAAATACGCTGAAACCAAAAAACAGCTGGCAGAAGCTAATCGCAGCAGCTCTGGCTTATCAAAGGACAAGCAAAAACAGGCAAAAGAATTGGCTCACATTAAAAAAGTCAGCGCTAACGCCATTGGCCTTGATAAAAAGAACAAAGAATTAATGGAACAAGGTGTTGAGCTAAAAATAACCGTTGACACACTTAAAGCTGAAAATGAACGCCTACAAAGCAGCAAGGATTTAAATTACATCCTGCTGGGTGGCGCCCTCATTTTACTAGGCCTATTTTTAGGGTGGTTACTGCCTAAGATTTCAGGCAAGCGCGGCGACGGCTGGGCTTAATTTAATACCTTTAATTAAGAGGGGCCAGCCCCCTCTTTAACCCTCTCACTTCAATCCTACCTTTAATAAACACGATTTATTTGGAGTTTTCATGCGCCAGTTAGCGTTCGCATTTTTTGCACTATTTTTAATCTCATTTAACACTCAAGCAACCCCCAAAGCAGATGTGGCCACCCCTTATGTCACCATGCAAACTAACTTTGGAGATGTTGTCATCGAACTTAATCCAGAAAAAGCCCCTATTACCGTGGCTAACTTTTTAGGCTATATCAAAGATGGGCACTACAAAGGCACGATATTTCACCGTGTTATTAAAGACTTCATGATTCAGGGGGGCGGATTCACTGAAACCATGACTAAAAAAGCCACGAAAGACGCTATTAAAAACGAAGCTAAAAACAAGCTTTTCAATAACCGCGGCACCATCGCCATGGCAAGAACGTCTGATGTGGACAGCGCCACCAACCAGTTTTTTATTAACTTAAAAGACAACTATTTTTTAAATCATGGCTCTCAAGGTTATGGCTACGCTGTGTTTGGGAAAGTGGTGAGTGGCATGGATATCGTCGATACCATTGGCACCACTAAAACCACCGCCAAACGTGGCATGCGAGACGTGCCAGCCAATCCTGTCATCATTAAGGACATGGTCGTAAGTTACCAGGCACCTTAATATTTAACGGTGTAGTTTATTTTAAAAAGTACACCACCACAGGCAGTATCACCATGGCCAGTAAGGTAGAGATCATTACCATGCTGGCCACTGTTTCTACATTACGCTGCGACTTAAGCGCAAATAAATAATTGAAAACCGCTACTGGCATAAACCCCATTAAAATCACCACCGATCTAGCCAGACCTTCTATTCCTAAAAGTGTCACCACCAAATAAGCCGCACTGCCACCTAATAACATCCTTAGCAACGAATACAATAAACCGGAAGAAAATTGCTTCACCCGTATTTGCCCTAGGGACACACCCAGGGTCAACAGCATTAATGGAATTGTTAGCTGCCCCAGCAAGCTGACGCTATTGGCCAGCCAAATGGGCAATCGGCTCTCGCTAAAGACCAAGAAACTGGCCACTGTAATGGCCAATAAAATGGGGTTTAATATGAAGTGCTTCCAGTTAATGGTATCCCCAGTTGCAATGGCCATACCGACACTGAAATGCGCCATAGAAATCACCATAAAATACCCCACTGCCAAGGCCAAGCCTTGATCTCCAAAGGCAAAGTAAGCCAATGGCAGCCCCATATTGCCAACGTTTGGAAATGCCAGACTAACTAAATAGGTTGAAACTTCTTGCCCTTGCACGCGAATTAAGACGTAGCCAACCACAAGTACCACAAGTAAGGTTAAACAGGTGGCTGCTGCCATCTGCATTAAAGCGGACATGCTTAAGTTAACGTTACTGATACTGCTGATCACCAAGCAGGGGGCCGCAATATTCAACACCAATCTTGAAATGAATTCACTGGGAAAATCATGGGCACTTTTAGACCAAATAAAGCCGATGGAGGCACAAATCAATACAGGGGCGAATATAGCGAAGATATCAACAAGCAAAGGAGATTCTCTGGTAAAATACAGCTTTAAAAATGCATTATGAAAGCCCACTATGATAAAGCAAGCCCAAATTCATTGGTCTAAAAACACCCCTACTTCCAGTGAATTTGATGACTTCTACTTCTCTACCGACAGCGGCCTTGAAGAAACCCGTTATGTATTCCTTGAAAACAGCCAATTACCTGCCAGGTGGCAAACCCTAGATAGCAATCATTTTTCAATATGTGAAACCGGCTTTGGCAGCGGCTTAAATTTTTTATGTACTTGGCAATTATGGCTTAAGTCCAGTAAGCCACATCAACAACTTCATTTCTTAAGCGTGGAAAAATTCCCCATTGGAAAATTAGATCTTCAAAGAATCTTTAATCAATGGCCTGAGCTTTCAAATTTAAGCCAACAGTTACTTGAACAGTATCCATCCATAGTACCAGGTTGGCATACCCTCCACTTTAAAGGCGAAAGCCATCAAGGGGATGTGACACTGCATCTATTCTTTGGCGATATTAACGATTGGCTTCCTCAAATTAACAGACCTGTAGACGCTTGGTTTTTAGATGGATTTGCTCCTGCGAAAAATCCAGATATGTGGCAAAGTTCGTTATTCACACACATTGCTCAGCTAACTAAGCCATTTGGTACCGTAGCGACCTTCACGGCGGCCAGCAATATTAAAAGGGCCTTAAAAGCCGCTGGGTTCACCGTTAAAAAAACCCGCGGTTATGGCAAAAAGCGAGAGATGGGCGTTGCCATACAAACCCTTAGTAACGGCCCACAAGAGCCCTATTACATTAAGAACAAGCCTTGGTTTGAAACCCCAAAAGTAAAAACCCAAAAGGCTAAGAAAGCCATTATTATTGGGGCTGGCATTGCTGGCTGCAGTACCGCTCATGCTTTGGCAAAGCGAGGTTGGCACGTACAAATACTGGAAAAAGAAAATACCATTGCCAGCGGCGCTTCTGGAAACATGCAAGGGGTACTGTACGCCAAGCTCGCCACTGAACTCATCCCTCACAGCCAGTTTTATTTGGCAGGGTATCTTTACAGTTTAAATTTATTAAAAACACAATTAGATAAAAGTAATTGGGATGATTGCGGGGTCTTGCAATTGGCCATGACTGAAAAGGAAGTCAAACGCCAACAATCCTTTGAAGAAAAAAACAATCTACACGACATTATTAAAAGAGTGAACGCTCAACAGGCTAGCGACATAGCAGGAATAGAAGTCTCGCAATCAGGCTTACACTTTAAAAATGGCGCTTGGGTCTACCCCAGAGCTTGGTGTGATTCATTAATAAAACACCCTCTTATTCAAATTGCATTTCAGCAGGACATCAATGAGCTATCACAAGATAGTGATCAGTGGCTGGTACACAGTGCATCAGGAGCCACCTACAGCGCTGATGCCGTGGTCGTCTGTAGCGCTCAACAAGCGAAAAATTTTTCACAACTTAGTTTCTTACCCACTAAACCCATCGCTGGACAAGTCAGCCAGACTCCAGCCTCTGATATCAACCTAAACACAGTGTTGTGCGGTGGCAGTTACGTGACGCCTCCACTCAATGGAAAATTAAATTTTGGGGCAAGTTATCGCCTAAACAGTGAAAGTTGTGATGTGATTGAACAAGAGCACCAAAACAACTTTGAAACACTTAACAAAGAATTCCCAGCGGTCGGCTCTCAACTTACCAAAGCAGTGTCACTAACAGGCAGGGCATCTGTGCGTTGCACATCACCCGATTACACCCCCATAGTCGGCCCCATTTGTGACCCCCTACAATTTGCTTTGGATTTTTCAGGGCTTACAAAAAGTAAGAAGTGGAAGTTTTACAAATCGGCTGAATTTATTAACGGCCTATACGTGAACCTAGGGCACGGCTCACGAGGACTGAGCTCAGCACCTTTGTGCGGAGAATTAATCGCAGCACAAATTTGCCAAGAGCCCTATCCAATGCCAGAAGAACTGGCACAAATCATTAATCCTAATCGATTCTTTGTAAAGCGCTTAACAAAGTGACTTTAACTTTAGTGTAGCTGTCAGATACTTGAATCATTGGCGGCCGCATCTCGGCCGTAGGGACACTTGGGCAATACGTAATTTTTAGCACAGAAACGATTTTTACGAATGGCGATCATCACCTCTTCTATTTGCTTACATTGCTCACGAGTCGCCGCCAACTGCGCTTGTAGCTCGTCTGTGCAGCCAAACAGATCTTTAATGACCTTACGAACCTTGTAATCTTGAAATTCTGCCATAGGACCCCCATGCTCTATCTTCATATTAAGAATTCCGAGCAACCTAATTTCAGATTAGTCCTAAAGTAGGGGTTCCAGCAAGTAAGAAGAACTAAATGGACTAAAGAGAACTAAACCAACTGGTCTTTATGCATTACGCTCACACTCTGACTATCATGGTCAAAAACAATCACCACTAGACCTTTTCTAATTTGGGTCAATACCTGCTCACACTTTTCACTAAGAGAGGCTTCTATATAGCCATAATCAGTGCCCTCTCGATTAATGAACTCTTCAATAACCCCTTGTAGCGCATCAGTGCTTAATTGCTGATAAGGCACCAGTGTGTATTCTTGAGATTCAGACATATTATTAAACGTATCACATAGTGAACTGAACCGAGCGTTACACTCAGTTTAGTTTAATGATTAAGGGAAATTAAAGGCATTTGGAATAAAGGATTATTTTAAGAAGGCCGCTTCACGCTCCCACTCACACTTAACCCTGAGGTCTCCTGAATTTGGAATATGGCAACCCAAGCTTGAAGGTTCCCAGTTAAATGTGTGCTTACCGCTTAATTCTGTTTCTAGGTGCACCGTGGCACTCACCCAATACATTTGCTTTAACAACTCTTCAAACTTGTTCATCCACAGTTCCCATTCATACTCAACAGCTCGGTATGAGGCACCAAAATGAATGACCTGAGTGTGGTAAGAGCCACTAAATACATCCATACCCGGCAGCGTAAACATATCACCGCATAAAAATGGTGAGTCTGCATCGAAGGTTTGTGGCAAATCTAAAAGACTCGCACTATTAACCATGCGACGGGTCTGAGCATCTGGCTCTGGAGCCATGGCGATGTCTTTAATAATTCCATATACGATTGATTCCTGATCCACCGCACAGCCCTTATACAAATTAAATTAAAATATTAAGTCACTAACCAAAAATTGAACGCCAGCTACGATTCTCTTCAAGCCCAGCATTACATTTTCTCAATTGTTCGCGATACATATTACTGCGTTTTTCTACTTTACGTGCAACCTTCAATAGCCAAGGTTTGTTTTTATACGTTTTACGGGAAAAACCACCCTGACCTTCATGATAAGCGAGGTACAAACTATATGCATCATGAGGGTTTATTTTATTGCGAATTAAGCTTTTATGGTTATACCAACCAACAAAGTCCACCGCGTCTTCAAATTCATCTCTGTCCGCCCCCCAATTATCAGTTTGGCGCTGATACTCTTGCCATGTGCCATCTAGCGCTTGAGCATAACCAAATGCACTGGAGGCTCTTCCTGTGGGGAAAATCCACAAAAACCATTCCCAAGGGGGACGCGCATCATCGATAAACTTTGATTCTTGATAAATAAACGCCATGGTCACATGCTGCGGCACATTCCAGCGATCATAAACTTCATCTGCAGCGAGGTACCAGTCGTAGTACTCATCATAAATAGAACAAACGTTTTCAATATTCTGTGGCGGATTAGTGGAACACCCAGCCAACAAAAAAATAAATGCAAGCCCTAAAAACTTAGCTTTCATGGTTAATTCCATGGGTTTTTATTAAATTTATAAACGCTTCTTCATCTAGAATTTCTAATCCCAAATCTTGGGCCTTCTGCAGCTTAGAGCCAGCTTTTTCTCCTGCCACCAAGGCATGAGTCTTAGCCGATACACTGCCTGCCACCTTAGCTCCTAAATCTTGTAAATACCCTTTCGCTTGGTCTCGCCCCATTAAATTCAACGTACCCGTTACCACATAGGTTTTACCAACTAAAGGTAATTCATTATCTTGTTTTCTTTCAACTTTCGGCCAGGTTAACCCCGACTGCAATAAACCATCTATCACAGATTGATTATGGGGCTCTGCAAAAAAATTCAATATATGTTGGGCCACTATAGGACCCACATCATCCACGGCCACTAACTCTTCAAAACTGGCCTTCACTAATACACGAATATCCAAAAAATGGTTCTGTAAATTAAGTGCAGTGGCAACACCTACTTCACGTATACCAAGGGAATATAAAAATTTTGCAAAGGTTGTGGATTTACTCTCTTCAATAGAAGCCAATAAATTTTTAGCAGACTTTTCTGCCATGCGCTCTAGCTTGGCCACATCGTCTAATTGCAAAGAATACAAATCGACAAACGACTCGATTAAATTCTCATCTACCAGTTGTTCAACAATTTTATCCCCTAAGCCATCGATATCCATGGCCTTGCGAGATGCAAAATGCTTAATGGCTTCTTTGCGTTGCGCACCACAAAATAAACCGCCACTGCAACGCGCCACAGCCTCCCCTTCAACACGCTCTACAGCGCTATCACAAACAGGGCAAGACTTTGGAAATTCAATATCTTGAGCATTAACTGGGCGCCTATCCAGCACCACTTTAACCACCTTAGGAATCACATCGCCAGCACGACGAATTATCACCGTATCGCCCACTCTAGCATCTAGACGCTTGATTTCATCCATATTATGCAATGTGGCATTGGATACCGTGACGCCCCCCACAAATACCGGTTTAAGTCTTGCAACAGGTGTAATAGCGCCGGTACGTCCCACCTGAAATTCAACTTCTTCAAGCAGGGTCATTTCCTCTTGAGCTGGAAATTTTCTAGCAATGGCCCAACGGGGGGCTCGACTAATAAAGCCCAGTTTTTGTTGCTGTTCAATAGCGTTTACTTTAAAAACAATGCCGTCTATCTCATAGGGCAAATCATTTCGTTTAAGGGCTAGCTGTTGATAATAGTCCTGACAACCTTGCGCGCCCAATACCACTTTAGACTCTGCATTGGTCTTAAAACCCCACTGAGCAAATTGCGCTAAAATTTCACTGTGCTCTACCGGTAACTGCGCCCCTTCAATTCGCCCTAAACTGTAACAACAAAATTCCAAACGACGGCTTGCGGTTATTTTAGAGTCTAACTGGCGTAAACTTCCTGCTGCTGCATTACGCGGATTCACAAACGTTTTTTCATCTTTTAAGCGCGCTTTTTCGTTAAGTGCCTCAAAACTATTTTTAGGCATATAAACTTCACCGCGTACTTCCAAAATAGGCGGATGATCTTTGCCCAATAATTTAAGAGGGATACTGGCCACTGTTCGAATATTTTGCGTGATATTTTCCCCGGTACTGCCGTCGCCTCGAGTGGCTGCCCTTACGAGTAAACCATTTTCATAAAGTAAGCTCACCGCAATACCATCTAATTTCGGCTCACAGGCGTACGCAATATCTTCCTGCACACCTAAACGATCTGCAACACGGCGATCAAAGTCCACCATATCTGAATCATCAAAAGCGTTATCCAATGAAAGCATAGCTACTTCATGAGTGACTTGTTCAAACTTGGCAAGAGGCTCTGCGCCCACTCGTTGCGTGGGCGAATTGGCAGTTAACAGCTCAGGGTGTGTGCTTTCAATGCTGCTCAATTCACGGAAAAGACGATCATATTCCGCATCGGGCAGAGAGGGGTCATCTAAAACATAGTAGGCATGATTGGCTTGATTGAGTAGCTTGTGAAGCTCATTCACTTTTGCACGAGCTTCAACTAAATCATTTGCCTTTGGGGTAGGTGCTTCATCGAATAACGAAGGCTGATCAGTGGTCATACAAAGGCTCTAAAACAAAATTAATTAAGATTTTGCCCATACATAAGGTGACATAAACTTACCTGTCTCATTTATGAATGAGCAGTTTAACTAAGCATTGACTGGAATATACTTCCGAGAAAACTCCCGAATGCGATGGCGATAATGCTCCAGCGTCTGCGGTGTTAAATCACTATGACTTTCATCATAAACAGAAGCATTAAAATTGCGTGCAAACACTTGCGCCATTTCAGACATGGCGTCAAAGGCTTCCATGGGGTTTTCAGGTCCAGGTAAACTCATAAACAAACTAATACCGGGTGTCTGCAAAGATTCCATATTATTAATGTCAAATATGCCTGGCTTAAGCGTATTCACCACACTAAATTGAATTTTGCCTTGAGCATGAGCTTTTTCAAAGCGATGAAAAGCACTCATTTCCCCATGTCGCATATCGCAAGCTTTGAAAACATTAAATAAATCCAAACCGTTTAACAAAGGCGCCGACTCTTTCAAAACATTAATAACAATAATCTCTTCCGCTGCCGGACGCTCTGCCAATAACTCACCCACTGGCTCTACAGGCACACTCGATGGGACAGGCTTGGGTTGCGATTCAGTAAATAATGGGTCCACTTCCACGTCATCGCTCAAAGAAGACAAGGGCTTTTCTTTAAGGGTTTGCTGAATATATTCAGGTAATATAAGTTCATGTTGCTTGGGAGGGTTGCTTTCCATCTGCTCTCCAAGCTCCACTGGCTCCATCAACACAGGGACCGCTTCTTGTTCGGTAATGGACGTGGAAGATTGCGACACTGTTTCTCGCGGCTCACGTTTTGCCAGTTTTTCAGCCGGTCGCTCATAAGTAAACTGGGTATCTTTACGAGTGTCAGCCCCAGGTACAGCACCCTTATCTTGGTGCGCTTTTAATACCGAATCATTTAAACTGGGAGCAATTTTATCCTCCATGTCGGCATGAAGCCCCTCTAAAGGCATACCCTCATTTTCAGAGCCCCCCATGGCCTCACCATAATCTTCATCCTTAATGGAATCAGGCAGCAAGTCATCGGTGATTTCTAGCTCTTCATAGCTGGCAGCAGCTAAATTAGTGGCGCGCGTCAAGGACGCAGCATCATCCGGTGTGAATTCAAAGTCGTCGTCTAGTCGATTCGCACGGGATTCGCGCACTCTCTTAATGCCATCCCAGACAATAAATGAGATGACCACTAATCCGACCACGAAGATAAAACTGTGTAAACTTATATCCATAGCGTTTTATTCTTTAATAATTAGTCTTTGAAGCTATTTAATTTTAGCTTCTAATGTTCCGTCATCTCTACCGCTTCTTCCACATTAACAGAAACGATACGTGACACACCAGGTTCGTGCATGGTGACACCCATCAACTGATGGGCCATTTCCATGGCTATTTTGTTGTGTGAAATATAAATAAACTGAACTTGCTCAGACATGGCATTCACCAAGCGAGCGTAACGCTCTACGTTAGCATCATCCAATGGCGCATCTACCTCATCCAACATACAAAATGGTGCCGGGCGTAAACGGAAAATGGAGAATACTAAAGCGATCGCGGTTAATGCTTTTTCACCACCTGACAACAAGTGAATAGTACTGTTTTTCTTACCCGGTGGACGCGCCATTATAGCCACGCCGGTATCCAATAAATCATCACCGGTTAATTCTAAATAAGCATGTCCACCACCAAACACTTTCGGGAACAGCTCTTTTAAACCCATGTTAATTTTGTCAAAGGTATCTTTAAAGCGAGTCCGCGTTTCTTTGTCTATCTTATGAATGGCATTCTCTAACGTAGCCAGAGCTTTTTCCAAATCGCCATTTTGTCTATCCAAATACTCTTTACGCTCAGATTGGGTTTTAAATTCCTCAATGGCTGCGAGGTTAATCGCCCCTAAGCGAGTGATTCGTTGTTGGATTTGCTCTAACTCTAACTGGCACGCCTCAATAGAGGCATCCTCAGATAATTCATCCAATACAGCTTGAAGCTCTAGTTCTTGCTCTGCCATTTGCTCTTCAATACCACCACGACGCGTGTGAATGGTTTGATATTGCATTCTGCTTTGCTCAAGCTTAGAACGAATCCCTTGAGCATGCTGCTCTATGTTGTTTCGTTTTTGTTCTATTTCACGAATTTCGTTTTCAAGCAGCTCTTTTTTACTGCGAGACGCTTTCATGAGCTCTTCAACATCTAATCGTTGAGTCATCATCTCTTCATATTGAAGTTTCAATTCCTCAACCGGGCTATCCCCTTCATTCTGCTGACCTTGCAATTGTGTTTGTCGATCTTGCAGCTTCTGCTTTTCTTGATCATAACGCGTCATGGCATCCACCAGCGATTGCTTCTGGTGCATCAAGGTTTGCACTTTTAATTGCTGCTGATGAGCATGATCTTTTTGATGGCGGGCCTGTTGACGAGCCTGATCTAAAGCCTCTCTAAATTGATCGCGCTTTTGCAGTAATTCTTCTCGTTGCAAGGTAAAGGTTTCCATATCCTGCATGGCGGTTTGCCATTGAATACGGGTTTCCTGCAAGCTTTCTTGCTCAAGAGTTTTATGATCTTTTTGTTCGGTAATCTCGCCCAACAATTGATTGCGACGATTTACTTGCTGCTCAAGCTGCACTTTTTCAGAATGAATGGTGGCCTTATGATCGGAAAGTTGCTGAGAGGCTTGCGTCACTTCACGCTGAGCATTATCTCGTTGCTGCTCTAGGGTGTTAATACGTAAAGAAGCAGCTTCTAAATCAGCCTCTAACTCTTCAACCAATGCATCAAGATCATCTTCTTTAACAAATAACGCTTCAAGCTCTTGCTTACGCGCCAGCACACCGGACTGATCTTCCCCTGCGCGTTTAACTCGAATCCAGTTTGTGCCTATCCAAATACCTTGTGGGGTAATAATACTCTGACCTTCACTTAACTGGCCTCGCTTCTCTAACGCACCAGACAAATCATCGGCACACAAAATATTATTAAGCCAAGAAGTGGTTAACCCCGTGACTTTACTGGCCAGCGAATCGACTACTGATTGATGAGCACTCGCTTCTTCAACCAGCGTCATTTGCCCTTGCTTTAAATGAGTTAAACGCTCAGCAAACTGATCAATGCTCGGTACCATGACAGATTGCAACTGATCGGCCAGCACGGTTTCTACGGCGGTTTCCCAGCCACTTTGAACGGTTAAATTATCTGCAATACGGCTATTTTCATGAATTTGATTTGACTGCAACCAACGGCCGCTTTCGCTATCTGTGCCTAAAGCCGCTTGTTGTAACGCTTCAAGAGATGCCTTGCGTCCCATCACCGACTGCAATTGACTGCGAGATTCATTTAAGTTTTGACTTAGCTTCTGTTGGCTCTCTCGACTTTGTTCTATTTGGCCTTGGTACAAAGCCACGTCTTGGATTTGTTGCTCAAGCTGTAGTTCTTGCTCGCCTAATTGCTCATCTAACATGGCCAACTGTTCTTGAGCCTCGTCACCGATCTGCAGAGACTCTAATTCCCGTTGCAATCGATCCATGCGCTGTTGAATACGGGTAATATTCTGCTCAAACTGCTGCATTTTAGACTGACTAACATCCGCAATACGTTGTGGGCCTGAAGACTTCTCATTAAACTCATCCCAAGATAATTGCCAGTCTTGCATGGTTTCTTCAGCAACAGACAAACCTTCTTGCCCAGACTCTTCTTGTGCCAACAGTAATTCAGTTTCTGGCTCTAACGCCATTAATTCTTCTTCAAGGCCTTCCAGCGTCATGGCATCTTCTTCGTGCTGACTTAGCACCCCTTCCAAAGACAAGGCCACTTCTTGAAGGTCACTGTCCAATTGCAAGGTACGCTGACTTTGAAACTGAATATTCTGTTCCATGCGCCCTAAGCTGCCACCTATTTCATAAAATTGGGCTTGGACTTTTTCAAACTCATCGGTGGAATCCACCAATATAATACGCTTTTCTTCCACGATGGTGTCGTCATGAACCTGACCTGTCACCACTTCTTCAAGGGCCAACTCTTGCTCAGCGACCACTTGATTGATTTGCGAAAGCTCCGTGTCCATGCCTTGCCAGCGCATAGCCAATAATTGCGCACGAGTAAGGCGCTCATCTTTTTTGAATTGAGTATACTTTTGAGCAGAATCGGCTTGACGTTGTAGGCGATTAATTTGCCTACCGAGCTCTTCACGAATATCACTTAGACGCTCAAGGTTTTCATTGGTGCGACGAATACGATTTTCAGTTTCACGACGGCGCTCTTTATACTTGGAAATACCGGCCGCTTCTTCAATATAAACACGTAATTCATCTGGCTTAGATTCAATAAGCTTTGAAATCATGCCCTGTTCAATAATGGCATAACTTCTAGGACCCAAACCGGTCCCTAAAAATAAATCAGTGATGTCGCGGCGACGGCATTTCACACCATTTAAATAGTAGGTAGATTGACCATCACGGGTCACTTTACGTTTAAGAGAGATTTCTGCGTATTGGGCGTATTCGCCCTGAAGCTTGCCTTCAGTATTATCAAAAACAAGTTCAACCGTGGTTTGCCCCACTGGTTTACGCCCCACCGAGCCGTTAAAAATAACGTCTGTCATGGAATCGCCGCGCAAGTTTTTAGCGGAGCTTTCGCCCATCACCCAGCGTACGGCATCAATGGTATTGGATTTTCCACAGCCGTTTGGCCCTACAATACACGTAAGGTTTGTAGGAAATGGAATTTTGGTTGGATCAACAAAAGATTTGAACCCGGCCAATTTAATGGACTTAAGTCTCACAGCACGCCCCTTTTTATTATTAGTGCTCTAGGGCATTCATCATGATATCTAATAAATGTTTGCCATAATCCTGCATGGACTTTTCAACTTTGGCAATATCGCGTTTTAGCACACCTTCTAGCAGCTGAGCAAAAAAGGTCATACTGTAACCCATGGCATCCACATCCAATGTCAACGCTTCTTGATAAGCTCGGTGAATGGCAGGCTGAAGATCTTCAAGCATGCCTTCTAAATAAGGGTTATTGGCCATGGGGTATGCCATGCGCATCAAATCAAATCCTGCCTTAACCACACGTGTGGGCACATCTGAACCCGATTCATTGGCGATAGACCTAATTTTCTGGAGCTGCTCGACCAAAGGGTCTAATTCCCCCGGCTTCCATTCGGCAGCTACTTTACTGGCCAGTACGATCAATAAAATAATGTAAATTTCATAAAGGGCTTGAACATTGGCCTTATTCATTTCGGCCACCATTGCCCCACGGCGCGGCAAAATATCAATTAAGTGACGACCTTCTAAAATCAACAAGGCCTCGCGCACAGAACCACGACTAACTTCTAGGTCATTGGCCACTTTCAATTCTTGAATGCGCTCTTTTGACTTTAACTGACCTGTGATGATTTGATCACCAAGGTGTTGAGCAATTTGTTCGGCTAAGCTTTCTGGGGCTTTGAAACTCATGCGGCCCTAAATCCTGTACAAAATACCATCAATACCAACCCATAATCCATGGGTACAAGGGCGCTAGTGTACCATACCGTGCGCAATTGACTACGCCCGCCACAGCCCAAAAGAGAACTGTAACCAGCATAAAATCAATTGTTTCAAGGCAAGCGCTGACAAACGATCAAATTTTAAGCGGGTGCTAAATGTGCGGTAATATCTTGATGCTCTTTTATCAAGTCAGCCACCACCGATTCATCTGCCAGCGTCGAAATATCACCCAGACTATCAAATTCATTCGCCGCAATTTTACGCAGTATACGGCGCATTATTTTACCGCTTCGAGTCTTGGGCAAACCCGGTGAAAACTGAATAAGATCAGGAGTAGCAATTGCGCCAATATCAGAACGAACCCACTTTTTAAGCTCACCTTTTAATTCAGGGGTAACCGTCACACCAGCATTAAGGGTCACATAAACATAAATACCCTGACCTTTTAGGTCGTGTGGGTACCCCACTACAGCCGCTTCAGCCACGCTGCCATGTGCCACCAAAGAGCTTTCAATTTCAGCGGTTCCCATGCGGTGCCCAGAAACATTCAATACGTCATCTACGCGCCCTGTAATCCAGTAATAACCATCACTATCACGGCGCACGCCATCCCCAGAGAAATAGGTACCGGGGAAAGTTTTAAAATAGGTTTCAATAAAACGCTCATGATCGCCATAAACGCTGCGCATTTGCCCGGGCCAACTATCTAGCATCACCAAAGAGCCTTCTGCCTCGCCCTCCAATATATTGCCGTCATTATCTACAATGGCAGGCTGAACACCCGGCATAGGCTTAGAAGCCGATCCTGGCTTTAAATCCGTGACACCTGGTAATGGGCTAATTAAAATCCCCCCTGTTTCTGTCTGCCACCACGTATCCACTATCGGGCAGCGCTCATCACCTATGGTTTTAAAATACCATTCCCATGCCTCTGGATTAATGGGTTCACCCACACTGCCTAATAACCGTAAGCTTTTACGATGCGTGCCTTCAATGGCTTTATCTCCTTGCGCCATTAACGCTCGAATTGCGGTGGGGGCCGTATAGAGAATATTAATTTGATGCTTATCAACCACCTGAGCCATTCGGTTAACCGCCGGGTAATTTGGCACCCCTTCAAACAAAACGGTTGTGGCACCATTAGCTAACGGGCCGTAGATCATATAACTGTGACCGGTAATCCAACCCACATCTGCCGTGCACCAGTAAATCTCCCCTTGCTTGTAATCAAACACATTCTCGTGGGTGTATGATGCATACACCAAATAGCCACCCGTAGTATGCAGAACCCCCTTTGGCTTACCTGTGCTGCCTGAGGTATACAGAATAAAGAGCGGATCTTCTGCATTCATTTCTTCGCATGGGCAATCAGCATCTACTTGCTTAAGGGCCTGCCCATAATCGACATCGCGCCCTTCTTGCCAGCTCACGTTATTGCCTGTGCGCTTAACCACCAATACTTTTTCAACACACTGGGTGCCAGCTTTAGTCAAAGCATCATCCACACTGGCTTTTAACGGTACAACTTTACCACCTCGCACCCCTTCATCAGCGGTGATCACCCACTTACTATTGCAACCTTCAATTCGCCCAGCCAAAGCCTCGGGGCTAAAACCACCAAACACCACGCTATGAATGGCACCAATGCGAGCACAAGCCAACATCGCCAAAGAAGCCTCCACCACCATAGGCATGTACAGCGTTACTACATCGCCCTTTTGAACTCCCATTTCTTTCAATACATTGGCAAATTTAGAGACCGCTTGATGTAACTGAGAATAGGTTAGAGATTTATCATCATTAGGATCATCCCCTTCCCAAATGATGGCCACGTCATCAGCCTTTTGCGGAAGATGACGATCCACACAGTTGTGGCATATATTTAACGTGCCATCGTAAAACCATTTAATGTGCAAATCATCTTGATTAAAACTGACGTCTTTAATTTTAGAATAAGGCTTAAACCAATCTAAACGTTTACCTTGTTCCGCCCAAAACGCTTCTGGGTCCTTCACAGATTGGGTGTACAATTGCTGGTACTTTTCTGCATTCACATGGGCTGTCTGAGACCATTCAGGGCTTACTTTATGAAGAGGATATTCACTCATGGGGTTTCCTACCCTAAACGGGATATTGTTTTATATTTATTTTTATACAAATTATTCAGTTACTGCATTTAACCAGAACAATGCCTTGTTTCAACCATTAGCGACATAAATTGATTAAGTTACTTGTCACTATTTGCTCCTTTGAATGACTTTTAACGTCCTAGCGGCGCCCTTTCCAATTGATACACTGATACCACTTTCACATTTTGCGAGCCAACGATGGAAAATCTCATTAATCACCAGGGTCAGGTTAAGTTCGGATTATTTGAAAACACGCCCAACACCATCAATCACCACGACTTCGATTTACGTGACCACATGGATAAACCCATTAAAGGTTTACGTAAAAAAATGAAATTTAATCAGTTTCAGTTCATTGGCCTTACTGGTGACGATTTTATCCTAGGGGTAGCTATTGTTAATTTAAAGTGGGTAAGCAACTGCTTTATATATGTGTACGAGCCCAAAACCAAGAACTTCAAAGAATATTCATGGTTAAAACCATTAGCCTTTAACACCCAATCCAGTAATCAGCCTAATAATGGTGATTGGTCCTTTAAATCAGGAAAAAATGAAATACACATTAAATCGCTGCTAGGCACACGACACTTAACACTCAACATTGGCAATGAATTAAATGTAGATGTGCAAATTCAAGAAAATAACCCCCAGCAGCAAGATGATTATCAACCGTTATCTTTATGCTGTCGCGCCGGCTATAACGGCTGGGTATTTACTCAAAAGACCACCGCCTTAGAATTTAATGGTGATATTAAATTTCAAAGAAGAGCAATTAATACACAAGACTTACTGGCCAGTGTCGATTGGTCCTGTGGCTACATGCGCCGCGAAACATTTTGGAACTGGGCAAGCTTGAGCCATAAAACCAGTGACGGCACGAAAGTGGGATTAAACCTAGCAGCGGGTGTCAACGAAACCAGCCATACCGAAAATGGCCTTTGGATAAACAACGAGTTAATTAAACTAGACCGAGCCGAATTTATTTTCGAGCGACAAAACCGAATACATACATGGCACGTCACCAGTAGCGACGGCCACATCGATTTGCGCTTTGAGCCTGAAGGGGAGCGCAAAGAAAAAGTTAACGCAGGGTTTATGGCCTCTAACTTCACCCAGTTATTTGGCCGTTTTTATGGTCAAGTTAAGGACAAAAATGGCAACACCATCGACATTAATGGCGCCATGGGCTTTTGTGAGGATCACTTCGCAAAATGGTAACGCACTAAATAAATACTCACGTTGCGTGAACTAAGCTCTAGGTGACAAGCACAAGAAAGTACAGTCACCTTAAGCTTAGATATGAAACACCCCTGCTTAAAAATCACTTCAGCCCCAAACGCTTGGCCAATCGGTGTAAATTGCCAGAGTCTAACCCTAGACTTTTCGCAGCCAGTGACCAATTACCCTGATGCGACTCTCTTGCGTGCTTAATCATGTTTATTTGTAATTCTTTCACCGCTTGATTCAAGAATACTTGCCCTTGCTGCTTTACTTGATGGTCAGGCATGGGGTCTTCACCTTGAGACTGCAGGACCATTAAATCTAAATCATCCGAATTAAGGGTGACGATGCTTTGGCCTGGGTGCAAAGCCAACGCCTTTAAAGCCGCCCGAGAAATAGTGTGCTCAAGTTCACGCACATTACCAGGCCAGGCATATTGCATTAATACCGACTCGGCACTCCCTGACAATCGCAGCCCCCTCAGCCCCAATTGCGCACGACTTTTTTCAATAAAGTACCCCGCCAATAACAAAATGTCCTGCTCACGCTCTTTTAATTTAGGCACGTGAATAGGGTACACACTCAGGCGATGATATAAATCTGCACGAAACGCTTGCTCCTCCACCATCGCAGCTAAGTTGCGATTGGTGGCCGCTACAATTCGAACATCAACATGATGAAACTCATCACTGCCCACCCTTTGAATATCACCACTTTGTATGGCCCTGAGTATTTTCGCTTGAATCAATAGAGGTAACTCGCCCACCTCATCAAGAAATAACGTGCCGCCATGGGCTAACTCAAATTTTCCTTTGCGCGCATTGACCGCCCCCGTAAACGCCCCTTTCACATGACCAAATAATTCACTCTCCGCTAGCTGCTCTGGTAAAGCAGCACAATTTACAAAAATATAAGCCTGAGCACTGCGTGGGGATTGGTCATGAATGCCCTTAGCCACCAATTCTTTGCCAGTACCTGTCTCCCCTTGAATTAAGACCGTTAAATCCGATCCCGCCACCACTGACATGGCTTTTTGCAAGGCCTGCATTTTAGAGCTATCACCAATCATGGATAAAGGGCTTTCCTGAAGTGCTTGGGCACTTAAAAGGTAATGAGCAGCGGGAGACTTTTTTAATAAAACATTTTGTTCGATAACTGCATTTATGACATTCACCCATTGCTTAACTTCACTTTCAATGGCAACTGGAAAAGAACCAGCTTGTAAAGCGTCGAGCGTGACTAGCCCCCAAGGCTTGCCATTAAGCTCAAGCCGGACCCCCATGCAATCATGCACATCCAACTTGCCTTTATGATTAGGAATTAGGCCGTCAAAAGGGTCTGGTAAATCGGCATCATGGGCAAAGTGAACCGGAACACCTGTGGCCATAATGGCTTGCAGGCGTGGCTGATGAATTAAATCGAAGCGCCGACCATAAGCATCTTTACTTAATCCAAGCGCGCTCACGGGCATCAAACTCTCATCCTCCAATCGCATAATGCAAAGAGCATCTACAGGTAATTGACCTAACATTGCCTCAAGCAGTCGATCACACTTCTTTTGCAACCCATCAGGACGTATTAAATCTGCCCAGAGTTTTTTATCCATAGCCCTTTGCGAAAAACTCTTCGCCCCCAGAAATGTCCTTATGACACAAAATTGTCATAAGGACATAAATTATTAATTGTCAATATGACACTTATAAAGACCAGCCCCAGTAAAATCAAGGGTTAATTCATTGGCACAAGTTTTGTTATACCTAATGGAGAAGGCGTAGGCGTCATTTAAAAAGTAACGAGACCAAAACATGATTTCAAACAAAATTGGCCAAGCCGGTATCTATATGATGGTCATAGGCCTGAGTGTCAGCAGTCTTTGTTTTGTGGGGGCCTTTATAAAAGAAGATGCGCTTCCGCTAGCAGCCCAAGTGGCTTGCCACATTGGTTTTTTTATTTTCCCGCTGGCCATCAAGCTCGGTTATATCTTCAAACTCATAAGTCACAATCAAATAAATAAGGCGTTGGCCAATGGCTGATTTAAATCCCAACATTAGTTTAGAAAACCGTCACGCAATCCCGAAGTCCCGCCTGCACCCGGTTTGGCAAAGCCCATTTAGACCCTTGTTTCTTCTGGGTTCGTTATTTTCTTGTGCCGTGATAATTGCATGGAGTTTGCAACTGACAGGCGTGCTACAGCTGAGCACTTATGGTGGCAGCTTATATTGGCATGCCCATGAAATGCTGTTCGGCTTCACGTTAGCCATAGTGGTAGGATTCTTATTAACCGCAGTAAAAAACTGGACAGGTAACCCAAGCGCACAAGGACGAGCCATAAAACTCATGATTCTGCTATGGGTGTTAGCCAGGTTATTATGGCTATTCAGTGGCAGCCCAGTTTGGCTAATGGCTTTAGTGGATAGTGCCTTTCCATTTTACAGTGCCTATTGGCTCGCCAAACCTTTGCTGAATTCAGGGCAAAAACACAACTGGCCATTTGTGGGGGTATTAATTGCCCTTGGCGTGTTTCAAATACTTTATCACGTACTACTGAGTGCCAATCCTGCTCTAATTTCCCAACTGCATACTGTCATTGTGTTAATTATGGCAAATCTTGTTTTTTGGGTGGGGGGGCGTATTTTGCCATTTTTTGTGCAAGCTAAATTGCAAATCCCAAAGCGTGACTTACCTTCTTGGCTCACCCCCATGGCCATGTTGTGTAGCTGGAGTTTGATTCCACTAAGCGTTATTGGCGAACCCATCTCACTGGCCATAACCGCTTTTAGTGCCACCATATTACACAGCACTCGCTTGGCTATGTTTTGGAGAATGAAAGCCATTAAAGAGCCCATGCTTTGGTCACTTTTTGCAGCAACGCTTTGGATTATTCTGGGATTACTGGCCTTAGCTTTACAACGCTCAGAGTGGTTACACCTTATTACTGTGGGCGGCCTTGGCGGCATGATCTTAAGTGTTATTAGCCGAGTCAGCTTAGGGCACATAGGAGAGCCCATACGCGCTTTAAAGTGGATGTCTTTAGCGTTTATTTTAATCAGTCTCGCCAGTCTCTTAAGATTCTTTGCACAACACATTGAGGTATTTGGCGTGTCTGGTTATAGCATCAGCGCCATTCTTTGGGCTTTAGGGTTTGGTGGATTCTTATGCCATTACACAAAGCGTTTATTGTCTCCACGCAAAGATGGCAAGCCCGGTTAATCACATTAGATATCTAAAGGTGTTAGAACATGAAGAAATCACCCAAAGCCCTTAGTGTTAAACAGGTTAGCACTCGAGTTTGGAAGCAACACACCACATGGATGAACATTATGAAGGAAGGCTCACTGACTGGAATCACGAGCAAACGCCACAGGGACAGTCTGTCTGTTAAAAAATAACGGTTAAGATGATTCCCATTTTAAGTGTAATTGGCAGTACCTTTTTAAAGACTAGCTAGGCACGGATGCCTCTGACCACACTGCAAATTCATTTCCATTAGGGTCGGTAAAATGAAACCGGCAACCACCTGGGAAACTAAAGACATCCTTTACGATTTCCCCGCCCGCTTTAGCAATTTTATTTAATGTCTGATTAATATCCTTACTATAAAACACCACCAATGCAGCACCATTATGCGTAGTAGAATGCAGCTTGGACACGAAAAAACCGCCATTCATTCCCGCATGGGAAAATGCGCTGTAGGCAGGGCCGTAATCGGTGAACTCCCACCCAAACACTGAATTAAAAAAGTGTTTGGTAGCCACCATATCCTTAGCCGGAAATTCTAAATAATTAATTTTTTCGTGCTGATTCATAGCCAACTTCCTATAGAAAAATTTTATTCATTGATTAAACATTCATCAAACCAAGGCTAGAAATGGACTCACTGTAATGGCTATTAGCCCCACCACCAATAACAAGTATAAAACAAACATTAATGGCTGCTGCGAAAAGGTCGACCAAAGCGTGCGCTGGCGACCCTCTTCACATTCTTTTTGATACGCTTCCCTTACACGTACCTGCCTTGCCAGCTGGTATTCGTGCAACAAATTTTTTACCTCTGATAATCGCTGAGAGTCTCGTAACCACAACCCTTGCAATCCTATCCCCCAAAATCCCGCAGTGGTTTCATAATAGTCGATATTATGCTCATCCAATAAGGCAAGAATTTCTTCATGCTCATCTTCTGGCACCTGCTTTAGCTTTAAAAGTAATTCTGGCATTTTGTATTCCGCATAATCATTAAACGGGATTCTACCCAAGCCAGCCAATAAGGCTATCCTTGGCCCCTCATTTTACTCTAAATGTTTTTATAATTTTCAATCCCTATAAAATGTGATTTTTTCCCACAATCAGTTACACTGCCATTATGGATACCAATGAAAAACAAAATCAGCTGCTTAAATCAGCTATTAAGCACATGCTTAAGCCTCTTGTACGCTTTTTAATCAAGAAGCAAATAACCCTTGCCACCTTGGTTGAGGTGATTAAATCGGCCTATGTGGAAGTAGCAGAAAAAGACTTTGCCATCGAAAATAAAGCACCCACCGACAGCCGTATCAATCTACTAACAGGTGTACACCGTAAGGATGTTAAGCGCTTAAGGGATTTAAACGAAGAACACCAAGCATCGGAGCGCTTGTCTATCAGTAGCCTCATGCTGGCCACCTGGATGAGTGAAGAGCCTTTTGCTAAAAATGGACACCCCCAGCCCATTATGATGACCGGAAAAAACAGCTTTGAATCCTTAGCCAACCAATACAGTCGACAAAATATTCGAGCTACCAGCATTATGGAAAACTGGCTAGAAATGGGATGGATCAGCCAAGCAGATGATGGTTTATTAATCCTCAATTTAGACACCCTGCAAGATAATCAATTAAGTGAAGATCAATTGTTTTTCTTTGCTGAAAATCTAAGCGATCACATGGCCGCCAGCACAGGCAATCTCGTTAACCGCACTAAAATGTTTGAGCGAGCGGTATTTTATAATGCCCTAAGTAAAGAGTCGGTGCTGGTTCTTAAAAAAGTCGCCAAGGAAAAATCCATGGGGGTTTTAAAAGATTTAAACAAACAAGCCTTGAGCCTTCAAAAGCAAGATAAAAACAAGGACATTCCCTTGTATCGCTTCCGCTTAGGCAGTTATTTCTACACGGATCTAAACAATGATTAAGCCTATTCGTATTTGTTTAATGCTGTTGGTAAGTGGGTATTTACCTAGCCAATTCGCACAAGCTGCCCAAGAAGACATTATCGGCGGCATTGGCGGCACAGGTGAGCAAGAAGAGATTATCGGCGGCATTGGCGGCACGGGCATTCGTGACATGGAACGCCCCGAACTACTGGAGCGCCCTGAAATTTTAGACCGCGATAGTTTAGATGAAGCCCTTGATGCGGCAAGTGACGGCATCGATATAATGGATCAAGACCAATTGCCTAACTCTGATGACTTACCTGATGAGCCATAGCTGAGTTAACGCATTACCCACTAATATTTAAACGACCAATTCAGCCCTGATATCCAATTTGGGCTGGAGCTACTCAAGCCCCTACCAAGAGTCCCACTGACCTTTTGTTTAGCGCTAATTTTATATTGAATAAGTGAGCTAACCGCCTTATCTAAATTACCCAGTGCGGTGGGCTTATAATCCAAAACTACCCCCGCGATCCAGCCCTTTTTAACTGGGTAAACCGCCCCTAGTACGTAATAAAAACTGTTTTCACGCTCAATACTTGTATTCTGGGTATCTGTACTCTGAAAAAGTACATGATTCTCGCGCCACCAATGCCCTAATTCCAAAAATGCCACCCCCCCCAACATATAACCACTGACCTCAACGCTGGCCGCTCGATCTTTCACCGGCAAAGTTAGGTTTGAATTGGCGGTATTCCACTTCTGTTTAACATGAAAATCAATATAAAGGGATTTCCACTGACTAAGATAAGAGAGCTTTATACTGGCATTGCCTAAGCCCGATTGCCCTTGGTAGTCACTAATGTAGGGCACACTTACACGAGCCTTATATTGCTTATTCTTGTACGTGGCGCTCACAGGCGTAAACCAATAACTGCCCGATGAATCGGCAATTCTATATTGCCCCAGGGATATTTTAACGCTTTCTTTGGCTTGAACAGGCGCCATCAACAACCACATCAATGCCAAGCCAGTACCTATTACTTGTAACACAACTTTTCCCTAATAAACGCTTATCTTCTCACCCTGAATCACTCACGTTTAGCACTTAAGAACACAGGCTTATTAAAACAAAACCATTGTAACCTTTTTAAATAAAGAGTCTCGCCCTATTGACGTGGGAAAAAATCCCACTATTATAAAAATATGTATCAAGGAGGCTCCATGAATACCACAATATTAAAAAATAATTACCGGCCTAGGCTAAAGATTCTGGCTCTCACAGCCACCACCGGGCTGCTGGGTTTAGTAGGCTGCATTGAAATTGGCAGTGAAAGCAGTGCCGCGCCAGAATCCGACAACCAAGCACAAGTACGCCTAAAAAACACTCAAAACCAGGCAGAGTTTAAAAGTTATCTCATTAAACCCTTTACCCAACTCCCTGCCGAGCCAGCCTATTCCATTTTAGAAGAGGATTTTGCTAGCACCCCTGAAGCCACCAGCCAAGCCACTAGTGATGACGCTGCCTCTGATGGCGCAGAGTTCAGTGGTACCAACAATCAAGTGGCAGGGGTTGATGAAGCAGATATTTGGAAATACGACGGCACCAATTTTTATGTGCTGAAACAAGCTATTTGGGATTACCACTATAACGACGCGCTCACCACCCAATGTGAAGGTGCAACCAGTACGCCTGATTTGTCAGCCACGCAAGACAGCATCGAAATCATGCCCTGCTACCCAGAGCCCACCTTACAAAGCCCAGCACAAATACGCATTGTAAAGAATGACCAAGCCACATTAGCCACCCTAGATTTAACAGACATCACACCAAACGCCCTTTATTTAAATGACAATGATTTAGTCGTGCTAGGCAATAAAACTCAATATGGAAGCAATTGGGGCAGTTACCAAAACTGGCAAGACGGCCAAACTGACATTCGCATGTTAAACGTGACTGACAAAACCCAACCCCAAGAAACCATGCGCATTAGCATTGATGGTTATGTAGTACAAAGTCGCCGCATTGGCGATGAAATTTTTGTCATTACCCGCTTTAGCCCAAACATCAATGACATTAACACATACCCAACGACCCCATTGGAAATAAACCAAAATGAAGCCTTGTTGGAAAATGTTTCCCTTGAAGAGTTATTACCCCAAATATCCATTAATGGCCAACAACAAGCCTTAGTCAGCGGTGAAGATTGTTTGTTGGCCGATGTTCCGGAATATCAATACAGCTACCCCACCATTGCCACCATCACACGTATTGATATTAACAGTGGCGAATTCAGCAGTCGGTGTATGGCGGGGCAAGTAGACGGTATTTATATGACCGAAAACAGCTTGTATTTATTTAACACCAGTTTCTGGAACTTTTCTGAGGACGAAGTAGACTCAGACATCGTTTGGAATTGGAACTCAGGCAATACTCACCTTCACAAGTTTGAAATTCAAAGCTTCGATTACCAAGGCTCCGTTATTTTGCAAGGTCGCCTCGGTTGGAATAACCCAAGTTATCGTCTAGGTGAATTGAATGATGGCAACTTAGCGGTAGTGACCAGTGAAGACAGCTGGCGTGACCCGGTTCATCACTTAACGGTATTAGGCGGCCACAATGCAGAGCTATCAGTTTTGGCCCAACTGCCCAATGAAACGTTTCCCGCTGCCATAGGCAAACCCGGAGAGCGCATTTTCAGTGTGCGCTTTATGCAAGACCGAGCCTACATTGTTACCTTCATGAACACCGACCCTTTGTATGTCATTGACCTTTCTAATTCTACTCAGCCCAATATTGCAGGTGAATTAGAAATTCCAGGCTTCAGTGATTACCTTCATCCTATTGGCCAGGATTTATTACTGGGCGTAGGGCAAAGCGAAAGTCGGGCTGTGAAAGTATCATTATTTAATGTGGCCGATATTCAAAACCCCACTGAATTAGGCAACAAAATTATTGGTAAGAGTGGCTCAAGTACCTTATTAAGTTACCAGCCCCATGCTTTCACTGGCTTGCAATTAACAGATCAATATCGCTTTGCATTACCGATCAATGTGTACGGTGATAACTATCAGTGGCAACACTCGGGCTTATACTTATTTGATGTGACTGATAATCAGCTTAACGAAGCCGGCGCCATGGTCACTAACTCAAGTAATGGCAATAATGAATACCAATACGGCAGTGACTGGAGCGCGCGCCGTGGACTGATTCAAGGGGATGATGTGTACCATTTAAAAGGCAGTGATATTTATCATGCTAACTGGCATTCACCTGAAGAAATGAGTGGTCAGTTTTAACCCGTTGTTAATAATCAAAATATAAATGAGTCAATTAATACTTTTAAACATTCACTAAAAACGCTTTGTCCCATTAGGCCGCGCCAAGGATTGGCACGGTCATTTTTTTAACTGTTAAAAAGTTATTTAGCCAGCATCATTTCGTATTCCACCATCACATCTGGTGCACCTAGACGCTCCACATATCGTAAAGTGCCCGTTGCTGGCTTCACTTCAACGTCTTTAAGGTATTCCTGCCAAGCTGCCGCAATGCCTGTGAATTGCTCACTGTTTACTTCTTTCACAAACGTCCAATCTGTACGAACGATATCGTGAACACTAAAACCGGCTTCTTCAATTAAGTCTTTCATTTGTGCCAGAATCACTTGAGTTTGTGCCACTGGGTCACCGGGAAAGCGCGTTACAAAATTTGGATCACAATCAGTATGACCCGTCACAAAAAACACATCGTTAAAGTCAGAAAGTTTTAACCCCCAGCTAAAAATACCGCTCATGTTAGGTAGATTTTTATTATCAAATGCTTGCTTGATAGCCATGATCAATCCTTGATTTAAAGTTGTAAAAAACAACACGACATTAACCACATTCGTTTTACAATTCAAACGAACAGTGTTTTCCAATATTGAATACGTGAATTTAATAACTGGCCACCCTAAGCGGTGACGTTAGAAACAAAAATAGATAATTATAAAATTATCGCGCTCAAGCCAGGAGCGCATTAAAGCAGAAAAAGGGAATGCATCGGATACCTTGTGGCAATACTTTATGAGGTGTTTAGAATCCAAGACATGATTTTCTTGTACTCATAAAAAAGCCCACAGTGTTAGTGGGCTTTTCATATTTGTCAGTAGGCTTTCGCTGGCTTAAGCCACTTGAGATGCCGTTTTTTGACTGTCTAGGTATTCTTCGTAGGTGCCTTGGAAATCCACCACTTTTTTATCTTTTATTTCCATTACGCGCGAGGCCAATGACGATACAAATTCACGGTCATGGCTTACGAAAATTAAAGTACCATCAAAATCTTTTAAGGCGTTGTTTAATGCCTGAATCGATTCCATGTCCAAGTGGTTAGTAGGTTCATCCATCACCAATACGTTTAAATCCATCATCATTAACTTACCAAACAACAGACGGTTTTTCTCACCACCTGAACACACGTTGGCTTTCTTGTTAAAGTCGTCTTCGGTAAACAACAAGCGACCCAGCATGGCTCGAACCATTAGATCGTTGTGCTTAACGGTGCGCCACTGGCTCATCCAATCAAACAAGGTTAAATCGCAATCAAAGTCTTTGGTGCTATCTTGAGGGCAATAGCCGATAGTGGCATTCTCAGACCATTTGATGTCACCCTTGTTGGCTTTCAATTCATCAATAATGCAGCGTAAAAAGGTGGTTTTACCCACGCCATTTTCACCAATTACCGCCAGTTTAGCACCGGCTTCTAAAATCATATTGCCGTTATCAAATAACAAACCTTCTTCTTCGAAGCCATGGGAAAGCTCTTCTAGAATTAGTACTTGGCGGTGTAATTTTTTGTCTTGTTTAATGCTGATAGACGGTGTTAAACGGCTGGTTTGTTTCACTTCATCCAGGGTAATTTTATCTAGCTTTTTAGCGCGTGAGCTGGCTTGCTTGGCTTTAGATGCATTGGCACCAAAGCGAGCAACAAACGCTTTTAGCTCTTCAATTTCTTCGCTCTTCTTAGCGTTCTCACCCAACAATTGATCGCGAATCAAGGCTGACGCTTCTAAAAAGTACTCGTAATTACCTGGGTAAATACGCAATTCGCCGTAATCGATATCCGCCATGTGCGTACACACAGAGTTTAAAAAATGACGATCGTGAGAAATGATGATCATGGTGCATTTACGCAGATTCAATACACCGGCCAACCAGTTTATGGAGTGAATATCCAAGTTGTTGGTAGGCTCATCCAGTAACAATATATCAGGGTTAGAAAACAAGGCTTGTGCTAATAACACTCGCACTTTCCAACCTGGGCTCACTTGGCTCATTAGGCCAAAGTGAAATTCTTCAGCAATACCGGCTTCTAAAAGAATATCACCGGCGCGCGCTTCAGCGGTATAACCATCCATTTCAGCAAACTCTACTTCTAAGTTTGCTACCTTCATGCCTTCTTCTTCCGACATTTCAGGCAAGCCATAAATACGGTCACGCTCTTGTTTTATTTTCCAAAGTTCTACATCACCCATGATCACAGCATCTACCACGCTGTATTCTTCAAAGGCAAATTGATCCTGGCTTAAGGTACCGACCTTTTGCCCTGGGGAAATAGACACATTACCCGCTGTGGGTGCCAATGCGCCGCTTAGGATTTTCATGAAGGTGGATTTACCACAACCATTTGCACCAATAAGGCCATAGCGATTGCCATTGCCAAATTGCGCTGAGATGTTTTCGAACAAAGGCTCGGCGCCAAACTGCATGGTGATGTTTGCGGTAGTAATCAAAGAAATATTCCTGAGAATGAATGAGGGCGCTTGTGAAGAATGACTCAGCGCCCAAAGGTATCTGTATTTGGGCGCGCACTATATAGAGGAATAGTAAAAATGTCGAGTTCAATTGGTCATTAAATAAACAGCAACTCCTCAATAAAGCCACTAATCGTCAAACTAAAGGCAAGGTGAAAGCCAGTGTTTAGGGCCCGCCAAGCGTATTGGAAGGCTATTACAACGTCATTAGTGGAAATTGTGTGTGTAGATTGTGTCATCTAGCTTAACTATACTGGCGTCACTTATTTAACAAAGCGTTTTTATGACACGCCCATTATTAAAAGCCGTGCTTAATCTATGCTTGATGATTGCCGTTGTTGCCCTGCAATTGTCCAGTGCGCACATTCATGTGGCCGAACATCATCAACACGATGGCAGTCACCATGCCCATGCGAGCAAAGCCCATTCCCATGCGTTAAGTGCACATCACACAGATGCGTTTGATAATACGCCGGATTCAACCAGCAATTTGGTGGTTGAAATGGCTCAAGAAGCCATTTTTCTGGGCTGCTATCAAATAGATGACAACTCCCTAGTCCCTTACCACAGGCCTAAACCGCTCACACCAAACACCTTGACGGTTACACAGGCTTTTAACGTTAGTCATACCTATCAGGCCAGCTGGCTGCGTTATTCGAATATACGCCTGCGCGCGCCCCCCGCTTCCCTCACTTAGTTTTTACCGATTATTTTACGCTTTAAAGTACAGTGCATTTAGACCACGTAATGGATGATGCCTGCTTAAAGAAATACTCATTGAGACACTTCTATTGAGGGAAGTATGTTATCTAGAATCATAAAACAGCGCGGGCTGTGGTTATTAGCATTAACGTTAATAACCAGCCAAGCCTTAGGCCACGGTATGTCGGCCACTGAACAAGCCTCTATTATTGAAGGGGGGAATTTAAAGTACTTAACCATTGGTGCTGGCCACATGCTATCGGGCTATGACCATCTTTTATTTGTATTTGGCATTATCTTTTTTCTCACCCGCTTTAAAGACATTGTTAAATACATCACCGCTTTTACTCTAGGCCACAGTATTACCCTAATACTGGCCACCTTTAATGGCATTCAGGTGAACTATTTTTTAATAGACGCCATCATTGCCTTAAGTCTTTGCTACATTGCCTTTACCAATCTTGATGGCTTTAATAAATACCTAAACATTAAAGCCCCCAACATGCTGGTGATGATCATTTCTCTGGGGCTTATTCATGGCCTAGGGTTGTCTACACGCTTGCAAGAACTGCCACTAAGTGAAGACCAACTATTAATGAATATTATTTCATTTAATTTGGGCATTGAGCTGGGGCAGATATTGGCATTGTCAATGATGTTATTGTTATTGTCTTTTTGGCGAAAACAAGACTCTTTTAAAACCTTTAGCCGAGTTTCAAACTACGGAATAGTGTTTGCTGGCATTTTGCTATTTTTGATGCAAATGCATGGCTATAGCCACCAAAGCAGCCCAGATGAATTTGGCTTTAGTCGGGATAATCACCTGCATGAGCATATTGAAATGGATAAAGACGCTGCCCAAAAGCAAAAGATTGAAAGCCATCATGAATCATTGTTTTAAATAGTAAATTATTAAAATAGTTGAACTTCATTAACAGCGTAATGACGCGATTGAATAACCGAACGTTTAATTTTAAGAATGATAGGAAATTTTTATGTCTAAATTTATAACCGCTATTTGTATGACCCTTGCCTTATTCTCCACCCCTGCCTTTGCTGGGGGTGGTCATGATCATGGGCACTCACATGGCCCTGTTAAAGCTGAAGTGGCTGTGCAAAAAGCCAAAGATAAAATAGCGGCGCTGGTTAAAAGTGAGAAAATTGCGGCTAGCTGGGGAGCATTAGAGCCTGAGTCGGTCGTGCAAAAAACCTACTCAAAGGGCCCTGAATGGTTGGTTACCTTTAAAAACATCAAAGAGAAAGACGCCAGTAAGCAAACGCTTTATATGTTTTACAGCCTAGATGGCCACTATATTGCTGCTAATTACACGGGGAATTAATCGCGCTTAGTTAAGGTATTATCCAAATAAAAAAGGGCCTAAATATTAGGCCCTTTTTTATTTCTTGAATGACAAATTCAAAATTGCTTGCTATTCAGAGGCATACCCCATGATTAATGGCTCTTTGCCATTGGCGATATCAATGGCTTGCTGCAAGGAAAGTTGAAACCAGTATTCAATTTCATCTTCATTGTAATAGCTAAAGCAAAATCGGTTTTCGCGGCGATCAAAGCCACCGCAATACACATCGTCTTGGAACATGTCAGCGCTGGCTACTTGTGCCCATTGCTGCAAAGAATAGTTTTTGACTTTAATTTGAAAACAAATATGTTCCAATTGCTCGGTAATAACGATTTCCATGAATACGACTTAATTCCAAAGAAGGTGAAAACAACGGCAATGCCTGAATACACTATTATACACCACTGCCCGCCCCACTTTCAGTAGGCTTTACCTAAAGCACCTCAAACACATTGTAAGAAATACCTTTTTCAGTGCGATAGCCCTGCGAAACCCCCACCAGTTTATTTAAATACTGACTATTTAATACCCATTAGCTTAATAACCTAAGGCAATTCAAATAAGAGTACATTTAGCCTCTTTTAAAGGCCGATATGGTTAAGAACAAAATGTAATATCACGGAGGAAATTACCAAACACAAAACACTGGATATTAATACAGCTTACTTATGAAAACTCCAAAAACAATGCGCATTTACACAGGAGTCTATGCAACCTATGCACGTTTACACTGGCCGTTTTAAAATAACTCGTGCAAAATCGGGCTCTTATTGAATTCCGGCCTGGTTATATAGGTTTTCGTTATTTTGGCAAACAGGCATGCGCGTTTATACGGAGCTTGGAAATGGATTTTGATATTTCCCCAGTCAAATTAAACAATTACGCGGGTTTGCGGCTTGAGGTCGTTACGTGCAAACGCGCATGCCTACAAATAAGCTGTTAGTAGTCTTTATAAGGATATAATTAGTGAACAATTTGAATAAACTAGGTTTG
>OJBM01000077.1_pt1 | contig 56080 bp, 53 predicted proteins | sample 1591061 | NCBI WGS metagenome assembly OJBM01 (sample SAMN05416872, study PRJEB24817) | seawater metagenome | isolation source: Sea water | place: Canada:Atlantic | collected 2013-11
AGTGCGATAGAACGGACCCTTCGGTCCGTATATTCGCTTTTTGTACGTTATTTTATTTTCCAACTTTACCTTAAAATTCAAGGTCTTACCATGCACCTACCACTCATCTTTTTCTGTATATACGGACCAAGGGGTCTGTATATACACGCCTGCTGAGTTCGGTAATATCTAGTCTTCTGCTTTAAACCCAATTCCGTCAACCACAAAAGGAGCGACCCTTATGAGGTAATATACCGACCCAAACCGTCCCTTAAGTTTTTGGATTAATACGCAGTAAAATCCAGCGCTCACATTGAACAATTTCTAAACAAATTTCTGCACAATTTAGCGACCATCAAAAATGTAGCTGGAACCAGGCTCAAGCCCTTAGGGCTGTGGTCTTTCTTGATTGCCATGTTTTAAAACAAGCTGTAGGTGCTCTTGATTAGTTTCGTAATGTTTGGCGCTTCAAGAACATTCCTACAGCGCAGAGTAAAGAGGAAGTCGATCTACTATCTGTGTGAATAAAAAGCACTACAAAAATCATGGCTGGATAATTGTATGGCACTGGGCTCCAAGTAAATGAGTGTTTTAGTATCAAAAATCGGACACATTATGGCTCAAACATTGAACACCCTGTAATTATTAAGGTCTATTCCCTGCTAAGCCTAGGGTTTATCATTGTCACATGGGATTTATACACATTTACTAGAAGGCAAAACATGCGCTGGTTACTGATGGGCCTATTGGTTCTTAACGTTTTACAAGGTATTTACATTTTTTCTTATGATGATACGAAAAGCTTCAACGCAAAGGTAGCCGCCCCAGACCCAAAGCACCTATCAAGCACCCACAACACAGCTGTCACTTCTCACAAGACATTGCAGGCCCTTGATGATGCACCAGCACCCCCTAGCCATAAATCAAATGGCATAGCTGTAGTTTCACAAGAGATCAGAGTCGTGAGCCGCAGCTTAGTGAACAAACTAGTGCAGTCTGGCAAAGGGCTTAATACAGTACGGTTTGCCCTTTGGCCAAAAGGGGGGTTCTTAGCCACCTATGTTAAACAGGCCAGTGTTGTAGCCCGCCTAGGATTAATGAAAGGGGACGTGGTTAAATCCATTAACAACACACAAATGAGCAGCGTATTGCATGCTTTAAGCATTTACCAAGATCTAGAAGATCTACACTTTTTGGAACTGGCAATTGAAAGAAAAGGCAAGGCTATTTCTTATTTTTATAAACTCATTGATTAATAGTTGCTGAATCAATGCTTGAAAAAATGATGAGAATATAGATATCGCAAGGCCAAAAAAAATGGCTTAGCTGGTTTAGTATAAACGTTTTAGCCGTTAGACCAGTCAATTATTAAAAGAGGGATTACTCCTTAGAGATTTACATTCACTTTTAATTCTTTACCGGTTATTACATAGCTTTACCCTTTCCACACAGCAATTTTAAAAGTGACAACTAAGCTTGGATTAATGGTAATAAAGTTGGTTTGAATACATCTCAACTTGAGATGCGATTGACCACAAAATTCCAGGATTAATGCAAATACAGACCCAGTGTATATTTTGCCTTACCCCCCAAATTTGGATAAGGCAAGATACACGATCAATTGTCGACACTAAATTGCATTAACAAACGGTAATCATCAGACGATGATATACACGAAAGTAAACGGGGAGACCAGTAAGTAGTAATGGGGACTGAAAAAGCGCATTAGCAGACTCAATCACTTGGTTGAATACAACCTGCAGTAACACTGCATATAACAGGAAGTCTGAGCGTGATAACAGTTAGTATTTACTTGAAATAAGCGGCCGCATGATTAGGACAATCATGGTGTGCCGTTTATTTGCTTTATGCATTTCGACATTTGGTAATTTCCCTACCACTCTAATCCCTCTGTCATAAAAAGCTACCAAAGGTACTTAAATTGACATTGTATTTATTATGCCATCACTAATAATAGCATGATCATATTTTGTAACATTTTCAGAATTTTATACTCGGATATTCATGCAACAGCTCGCTCGAATTGACACCACCCTGCTGAAGTGGGCCTACCAAATACCTTTTAAGAACAGTTATCTTATTAAGGCGTTAATTTTTATGGGAGATGCGCCATTTTGGATGCTCATTATTGTGATAAGCGCACTGCTCGGCCAGTTTTTAAATGCTCCTTCATTTGAGACGTTAGCCATCTCTCTTATGTTAGGGTTTGCCATTGGTAATTTACTATTTAGCCAGCTTAAAATAAGAGTCAATCGCCAACGCCCCTATGCCAATGCATCGCTTCAAGAAAAGCTTAATATAACCATTAATAATCGTGATCCTGGCCACGGCTCTAAAGAACAGGAGAGCTTTCCTTCTGGCCATGTATTTTGGACCACCCTGTGCGTAAGCCTTATTTGTTATCAATTTAGCTGGAGCGGTTTTTTCATAGTGAGCTGGATGGTGCCGGCCATGATTTTTTTACGTCCTCACCTTGGGGTACATTACCCAAGCGATGCCCTTGCCGGGTTTGTAATTGGCATCATGCTCGCAATCATTACCCTGTTATTGCTTCCGTTGGTATTAGGCTATCTAGAATTTTTAAAAGCATTTAGCGGCTATGTTTATGGCTATTGGATTTTCGTCTTAACATTTTTAATAGTTGGCATTAAATCTTGGAGAAAACGCGTTTAATTAAAACTAAGGGCATTGGCTAGTAAAGGTAGCGATTTACAATTTCTTTAATAATGCCCTTTTGTTTCATTTCATTAATGGCAAGGTTAATCGGTTGCAGTAAGTCTTCTCTGGAGTGATGGATTCGAACTTTTAATTCAGAGCGATTAATCACAGGGCCCAGTTCAATGGCGCTCCATTGCGCCTTTAATTCTGGAATGTGTTTTTTAATATACGAAAGCTCCGCTTTATCAATAATACCTGCTTCAGCACGAACCAAGGCTAGCTTGCGTATTTGGGAGACATTACTAACACTATCAGAGCGCGTAAATAGATGGTCTCCCACATAACCATAACCGCGAATAGTGGAAATTTTACGGCCTTTTAAATCTTTAATGCTTTCAAAATTAAAAGCTTTTCCCAGCGGAAAAACTAAAATTTCTTCCACTACTAATACCGTATCGCTCCAAACAGAAGCTGCTGGTTGTTCCTTGCGCCATGCAATATTCACACAGCACTCTATTTGCACCAGCCCTTCATCAAAAGCTTTTTTACTGCGCTTAACGGATAATAATTTACTGGGTAAGAGTTTAACTGACAGGCGCTTATCTAGCTCAAGGGTAATTTCATGTAATATGCCACTGGCTTTACTGCCATCCATGATCCAGTACGGCTCCCAACTCACATCCGTCACTGCATAACGAACACTGTCGGCAGCACTTACCAACGTAAACACCCACAGTATACTCAATAGCAAATAACGGTATGGAACGGCTTTATAAATTGCCATGCAAGCTGCTCGAAACGGATTAGTTATGAGTATAGTCGGTATTATTAACCCATTAAAAAAACAGCTAATCACTTTCAACAGGAGTGTTAGTTTTGGCCAAATAAACACTCTTCATGGGTGTCTAACCACAAAGGATATTTAGCCATCACCTTAGTAAAAAAAGGGCTTTGCAAAAACAAGGCTAACCATTTTTGTAAGTTTGGATAAGGGGCCTTGATAAACCATTTTTTATCTACCCGAGAGAATTGACGAACAAAGGGTAATAACGCGTAATCGGCTAGGCTGGCGCCATCTCCCAATAAATATTCCTGCCCATTAAGGCGTTGCTCTAGGCTTTCAATAAACACTTCGCATTCACGGCGATAGAATTTTTCTGAAACCTCACTAAAGCGCCTTGCTCTTTTATATTTCTCTAACGTGGGTTTAAAGCCAACATCATTTTCATGCACCAATTGCAGCATGGCCGACAAACCATTGGGGAAATTACAATACAGTAAATCGTGGGGGTCATTTTCACCTAATGCCCATAGCATGATATCCAAACTTTCATCAATGACCTGCCAGTTTTCTTTAGACTGCGTTGCATTTATTAACAATACAGGCACAGTGCCCTTGGGCGAGATGGCCAGCATTTCTGGCGGTTTGTTTTTTGTCACCACCGCCCGCAATTTAACGGTTTGCTGGGCCATTAATATGCCCATTCTGGCACGCATGGCATATGGGCAATGCTGTAGGGAATACAAAATGGGATGCGTTTCAGGGTTATTCATTTTCCTTTACTCTCCCGATATTCGCCTGGCGTAGTGTCATACCAGCGTTTAAAAGCACGGTAAAAATTACTGTGATCGGTAAAGCCCAATAAAAATCCAATTTCTTGCAACGAGACTTTCTGATTACAAGCGTAATCATGGGCAAGCATTTTACGAGTGCTGTCGAGTAAGGATAAGAAGGTACAATTTTCTTGTTTTAAACGGCGCTGAAAAGTACGTAAACTTACATTAAAAAATGCCGCAAAGTCTTTTATCTCGGGTTCACCACTGGGCAGTTTTTTGCAAATTAAATCCTTTACCTGTTCACTTAACGTGGTTTGACTGAGCTCTTTAAGGGTTTTCAGAACGATCTCAGCATGGTGATCGCGCATGGCCTTATTGGCAAAAATCATTGGGGTATCTAGGTATTCATGGCTTATTTCTAAACTGTAATGGGGTTGTGAAAATCTCAATTCACATTGAAATATTTCTTCATAAGGCTGAATATTTTTAGGTTTAGCATGTTTAAAATTAGCCACTAAAGGATTCAGTGGCTGGTTCGTGACAAAGCGTGATGAAAACACCTGTAAGGCCAAACCGGCATCAAAGCCTTGGTAGGCCACAGGCAAATCATTGCCTTGGCTTAAATAAATAATTTCACAGCCCAATTCATTGGGCACCTGATATAACTCCACTGCCGAGCCAATAATTTTTTGATATTGAATGGTACGCTCTAATCCTTCTCGTACATTATCGCAAGACATAAGACTAAAACTATAAGCATCAAAGGAGCTCACAGTGGGCTGCTTGCCCATGGTTAATCCGATGGCGGGGTTATGGGTTAAACGACTCGCCTCTTGCCATAACAGGGTGAAATCGTCTTGTTTGAAAAAAGCCCCTGGATTAGTCAGCTGAGCGGCATCTAAGTTAAATTGAGTGAATAATGCTGAAGCATCCAGCCCTTCGCGTCCTAATAATTCAAACACCAAGCGTGCCCAGCCCACAGACAACTGCTGTACTTTAGCCATGTTCATATCCACTTCTCATTATCCACTTCCAAGATCGCCATGCCCGTCATGCTTTTTTAATTTTGTTTTAAATAGATTTATACACCTCATGGCATCCAAAGACAATCGGTTGTCATGACAGGCCAAAGAGACCCTTGCCCGAAGCGCCTAATATTGGCCTAAATAAAAACAATGCCTATGAAAAAGGAGTAGCCTGTGTTTGATTTTGTCATTGTAGGTGGCGGTTCTGCTGGTTGTGTATTGGCCAATCGTTTATCAGAAAATGGTCTGTTTAGTGTTTGCTTGTTAGAGGCTGGCAGTGACAACAACAGCCCATTAGTTTCCACCCCCTTAGCCACCATGGCGTTAATGTTTACCAAGAAATATAACTGGCTATTTGATAGCACCCCGCAAAAGACTCAGCAAAATCGTGAAATTTATTGCCCCAGAGGCAAGGGACTAGGGGGTTCTAGCGCTATGAATGGCATGATTTATATTCGTGGTCACGATAAAGATTACGACCGTTGGGAGAAAGAAGAAGGGGCCAAAGGTTGGAGTTTTAAAGAAGTACTGCCTTATTTTAAACGCTCGCAACATCAAGAGCGTGGCGAAACAAACCGCCATGGAGTAAATGGCCCATTAAATGTCTCTAATCCTTCGCGGCTGGTTAAATTTAATAAGCGTTTTATACAAGCCGGCAAAGAAATGGGTTATTCATACAACGAAGACTTTAACGGTGACACCCAAGAAGGGGTGGGCGAATATCAATTCACTATTAAAAAAGGTAAGCGCCACAGTGCCGCTGCCGCCTATTTAACAAAGCCTATTAAAAAGCGCCCTAATCTCACCATTATTACTCATGCCCATGCCAGTCAAATTGAATGGCAGGATGGCCGTGCGGTGGGCGTTACCTATCTTGATAAAGAACAAACTCAGCATAGAGTAAACGCCAAAAAAGAAGTGATTTTATCGCTAGGTACCTTTAACTCACCGCAATTATTAATGTTATCTGGAGTGGGGCCTAAAAAAGAGTTAGAAGAAAAAGGTATTAAGGTTAATCACCATTTACCCGGGGTGGGTAAAAATTTGCAAGAACATGTGGACATCATGGTGATGCGCAATGCCAGTAAAAAAATAGGCGGCCCCATGGGCATTAACCTGTACCAAGCCATTCATGATTTTCCCAGTTATTTAAAATACCCCTTGTTCAGTAAAGGCATGCCGCAATCACATCACGCAGAGACGGGAGGATTTTTCAAGTCATCAGATGACAAACCCTTGCCCGATCTACAGTGGACATTCTCACCTGCTAAATTAAATGATCATGGCCGCGATATAAAAGCCTTAATAAAAACCGGTTACAGCGCACACATAACTCTGCTAAGACCTAAAAGCCGCGGAGAGATCACTTTAAAAAGCACCTCGCCATTGGATGCCCCTAACATTGATTTAAACATGCTATCCCATCCAGAAGATGTTAACGATTTAATCTCTGGCTTGAAAAAAACCCGTGCATTAATGACCGCCCCCGCCTTTGAAGATTACTTAAGCGATGAAGTTTACCCAGGAGCAGGTTGTGAATCGGATGCGGCACTTGAAGAGTATGTGCGCCGTAAGGCCAACCATATTTATCACCCCATTGGCACCTGTAAAATGGGCGATGATCACATGGCAGTGGTAGACAGCGAATTAAAAGTACATGGTTTACAAGGGTTGCGTGTTGTAGACGCTTCTGTGATGCCATCGCTCATTGGAGGTAACACCAATGCACCTACGATTATGATCGCCGAAAAAGCCAGCGATATTATTTTGCAAGACCACGCATAATTAACGGGTTCACCATGCTTACCATCGAAAATACAATTGAAATCAAGTCTTCTGTTGAACAGGTCTGGGAAGTATTAACCGATCGAGAAAGTTATGCCCAGTGGAACCCTGTGATACTTTCACAAACAGGGGTATTAAAAAGGGGCTGTCGCGCCAAGATGCGCATCAACCCAGCCCTTTTTCCCATGAGCGTTGACATTGTTTACCGACAAGTACAAACCAACAAAGAACTCAGTTGGTTTGGTGGCCCGCCTCTTATTAAGGGCTACCATTATTTTAAACTGCAAAGCCTACCCAATGGGAATACTCAAGTAATCCATGGTGAACGCTTTGGTTTTTTAGCCACTCTTATGGGTTGGCCAGCCATTGTTAGCCTAGTGAAGATGAAATATAAAAAAGCCGACCGTGCTTTAAAAAAACGTTGTGAAACCATTTTAAAATCACAACAGGCCGCTTAGACTTTCATTTTTAAATAGGAAATATCATGGAGCCGGTAATAAAGTTGGTAGGCGCGCCCCAGTCCCCCTATAGCCGTAAAATGCGTGCCGCATTGCGCTATCGACGTATTCCCTATCAATGGGTACGCCAATACTCAGCCGCCAGCCAATCGCAACCAGACATAAAAATTCGCCAAATGATTCCGGTGTTATGGTTTTCTCATGAAGATACGAGCCAAGACAGGGCTATGCTGGACTCGACCTTTCAACTAAAAGCCTTAGAAGAAAGCCACACACAACGCTCACTTATTTGCCCTGACCCTGTGGTGATGTTTTTTAACCTGCTGATGGAAGACTTTGCTGATGAATGGCTCACCAAGGCCATGTTTCATTATCGTTGGAGTTATCAAAAGGATACCCAAAAGGCTGCCACCATTTTACCGTTAGAAGTGAAATGGGACCAAAGTGATGCCCAAGCCCTTGAACTTCAAAATGACTTTGGCCAACTGCAAACTTCTCGCTTAGGGGTGGTGGGTTCCAACGAGATCACTAAACCCCTCATTGAAGAAAGCTTTAAAAATATATTACTGAGCCTTAACGACATGCTTAGCACGCAACCCTTTGTGTTAGGCCATCGCCCCGGGGCCGCTGATTTTTCTTTATATGGTCAACTGGTGTGTTTAGCGTTATTTGATCCAACCTCATCTCACCTAACACTAGAATTAACCCCCAGAGTGTATGCTTGGGTAGAGGCCATGGAGGATACTTCAGGTGAAGAGGTAGATGATCATGGCTGGCTAAACCGTGACGATATTCACCATAAATGGGGAAGCCTATTAGGTGAAATAGGGCGCACTTATGTGCCTTATTTACTGGCCAATGAGCAAGCTTTAAAAAATCAGCAAGGTGAGTTTCAGTGCCTTATTGATGGACGCCTATGGCAGCAAAAACCATTTTTATATCAAGGCAAATGTTTATATTGGTTAAGGGAGGCTTTTAATCATTTGAATGACAAGGATAAGCAACATGCATTCAGTATATTAAAAGAATTTCATTGTGAAGCATTATTCGAAATGCAGTAATTAATTATTCACTTTTAAAATGACTGACGGTGGCTCGCAATGATGACGCCACTTCATCCATACTTTGGCACGCTTCTACGCTGATTTTTGCGGCATTAGAAGAGTCCTCGCTAATTTTTGAAACCAGTTTAACGTGCTCATTAATGTTGTCATTCATTTTATGTTGTTCTTCAGTCGCTTGCGCAATCTGTTCATTCATGCCAGATATTTGTTCAACCACAGTTTGAATTTCAGCAAGGTGCCCACTCACTTCAGTCACAAACTTCACACTGGTCAGTGTGGCTTCATTACCCGATACCATAACATCTACCGCTTGTTGCGAGCCCTTTTGTAAGCGGTCAATCATTTGGTTAATTTCTTCTGTGGACTCTTGGGTGCGCTGCGCTAACGTGCGCACTTCATCTGCCACCACTGCAAATCCCCTACCCTGTTCGCCGGCTCTAGCCGCTTCAATAGCTGCGTTCAACGCCAATAAATTGGTCTGCTCTGAAATGCCTGAAATCACGGCTAGCACCGAACTAATGGACTCCACATCGGTGGCTAAACTGCTGACAACTTGCTCAGCGTTACGAATGTTTTCACTGAGTTTCTCCATTTGATTAACGGTTTTTGCTATGGTTTGCGAACCGCTAGAGGCTTCGGATTTTGCCGTAGAGGATAACTGTGCAGCTTGGCTAGCATTATGGGCAATTTCTTCCACCGTGGAACCCATTTCAATAATACCACTAGCCACCAATTGCGTTTTTTCCTGCTGAGTAGAGGTATGAGATAGGGTGGCATCGGCGCTGTCGGCTACTTTCCCCACCGACTCATGCACAGTATGAGCCCCTTGTTTAATTTGCGTGAGCAATTTACGCATCGTGTCATTATTTTTATTAAAAGCGCTGGCTAACTGCCCTATTTCATCATTGCTGTTAACGTCAAGCTCACGACTTATATCCCCTGACTCACTGGCATAACTCAATGCTTTGGAAATAACCCCTAGTGGCAATAGGGCGAGACGGACTGACCGGTAAACAATGAACAATAAAATTAGCACTAAGACTAAACTGATAATCGTGGTGAGAGTGGTGGTGTAATTGACATCCTTGTATAGCGATTTTTTTTGAACTTCTGCCACCACATACCAATCCACTAAAGGTATGTGCATGGCAGAGGCAATATATTCAACACCGTCACGGTTAAATTCAATTTCGCCTATGCCTTGCTTGGTAAATAGCTCCCCTAAGGTGGTTAATCCAGTTAACTCACTGAGTGTTTGGTCTTTATCTGTTGCGTCATTGGATTTTACATTGCCTTTATTATCTACTATGTAAACTTTTCGCCCTTGTGAATCTTGACTTTGGGCAATGTCCTTTAGGGTCGACAAAGTTTTTCCCATGCCCGCGGCCCCTAACGTTTTTCCTTGATGCATCACTCGGTAGTTAATAAACACTGTGGATATTTTACTGTCTAAATCCAGTGCTATATCCAATTCATAGGCATTATCAGTTGCCATAAAATCGTAAAACCATTTATCTCCATTGGCCGATGACGATAACACTCGTGAGAGCCCGTCTTGAAAAAAGTATTTTCCACTTGTGTAAGAAACCCAATAAGTAGTGCTGGCCCCTTCATTCACTTGTATATCTTTGAGCATATTTATCAGAGCTTGTTCGCCCTCTTCATTCTCACCTTGATTGGCCCAATCTAAGACGTAGCTATTTTGAGCCATGAGTTTAGATATACGCACAGGAATGGATAGTTCGTATTCAATGGCATTGCGGACTTGTAATAATACTGTAGGTAGTTCAACCCCATGAACACGGTTATCTACCAAGGTTTTCATGGATGCATTGTATAAAACAATAATAGTAAAAAAGGAGACGGCTAATAAACCACCTACCAATAACACCACTTTTTTGTGAAGCTTTTTACTCTGGGATTCCATTCCAACTTTCCTATCAGACGATTTTGCCTAGCGTCCAAGCTGAGCAAATTTATAAAATTCTTATCTGAGTCTAGCAGTTATAAGAAAACCTGCTAAACGCAGCTTAGGCGTTAGGATTAGACTCCCATTTTACTCGATCGCTGTCGTTGATTGCTGACTAGGCAACCTTTAAAATAAAAAAATTCGTATAAGTCACCCTTCCTATTTACTGTATTTAAAAACAAGTAAGCCACGCCAGAACTCCACTTATACTTAGAAAATAACTCCTATCTATTCGGCTTCTTATTTAAAACATATTCGCTGCACATTTAGTGCACATTCTTCACTTACATTAAGGACTTCCAATACAACCATAATATCCGTCAGAGGAAGTGTTATGAATTTCAAGCTGGTTTTTATCCCCCCTTTGTTAGCCTTGCCCTTGTTATTAGTTGGCTGTGGCAGCAGTGATAGCGCTGAAGACACCACAACCGACACCACCACTGATTCGTCAACCGACACCTCAACAGATACCGATACATCTAGTACCAGCAGCGGTTGGATCATTAACAGTGATGACGAGGTGTCCCAAAACCTATTTGAAAGCGGCACCAATCAAGGCTCATTAGTGAACGTACAAAGTGTCACAGCCGAAACCGTAGACGACTTGGAATACACAGTGGTGGCGGCCACTGGCATTGCTAATTATCAAGTCACATTAAGCCAAGATGAAATTGATGCCTTAAATGCCCGCCCTAAAGCGGCTACTGATTTTTTATCCGGTGCCACCACCGCTCAAGCTGATGTGGCTTTTGAATTTGGTGAAGACATTGGCTACAACAGCAATAACGATTGTGAAACCACAGGCGGCGCAGGCTACTGGCCACCGGGGCCGGTTTGCCCTGAAAACCTATCGCGTACCGGATATTTTCCTAACAGCCCAGAACCCGCCACTGAAGATGTGGCTAGCGGCTTAGGCGCCATGGGCTACTGGGTAAACGGCACCTCTGTTTACCAATGGGGTGACGGGCAAAGTTATAACAACGAAGGGGTTTGGCAAACTCTGGCTCCGGTGGCGGAAGTATACGATGTGGACGTATGCGGCGGTCACGCGGCCAATGGCGATTACCATCACCACTTTAGTTCAGATTGCTTAGGAAAAATGGTGAACGATGAAGGCACCAGCCATTCACCCATTTATGGTTACGCTGCCGATGGCTATGCCATTTATGGCCCTTGGTACAGCAATGGTGTCTTGGCAAAAAGCAGTTGGGCAGTGCGTGATTACGACGATGCCAATTCAGACACCGGTTGCGGCACTGCGGGTGTGCGAGACTGTGTATTGATCGATGAGTTTAATGTGAGCCTAGGTTTTGAAGATGCGGCGTCAGGCCCTAGCACGTCTGATGAATATTCATCCCTTTCGGGCAACACCTTTATCGCCAGTGCCGGATTTTTTTATGAAGACTTCTATTGGGATACTGCCTTAACCGATTTAGGCGCTGAATATCTTGACCAATTTAACGGCCACGACAGCGGTGATGACTTAGGCTACCACTACCATGTAACCGTCACACAAGACGACAGCGGCACTCAAATTCCTGCTTTCCCTTATACCATTGGGCCGCGTTTTTACGGAAAAATTCAAGATAACGCCATCACTTCCACTGAGGGTGGCGCACCTGATGGTGGAGACGGTGGTGAATTGCCTGACTTGCCTTTTTGCGAAGCCGATCAAGAGCCTGAAATGGGGGTTTGCATTCCTCAAATGTAACGCTCACTTAACAAATAGTTTGAGTGCTTTGATTAGCACTTAAATTACTTTTTCATTCACTTTTATTTATTTGTAGGCAATGCCCATGAAAATTAAAAACATCTTTGCAATAGCCAGTTTAAGCATTAGCCTGATGTGCTTACCATTAATGAGCCATGCTCAAATGGACATGCAACATAATCACTCACCTAAAGATTTACCAATCAGTGCCTTAACACCCAAATTAATTATTTCTATTACTGAAGACGATATGTCAGGTTTTAACTTGCACTTATCCACACAGAACTTTCAACTAGAATCCCCCACCCAAGAAGGCAATGCTCCTAACAATATTGTTGAAGGCCATGGCCATTTATATATTAACGGCACTAAAATTCAGCGAGTGTACGCAAGCGATATACACATTCCGGGAAAGTACATTAATAAAGGGGTTAATCAAATTAGTGTCACATTAAATGGGCACGATCACAGCGCGTGGCGTAAAGATGGCAAGGAGATTATTTCAACGCTTTTTATTAACACCCATAAAAAAAATATCATCTCTCATCAGTTTTCATCTTTCCCAGTATTGGTGACAGCGCCGTAAAGGCAAAGCTAATGACGCATCAAATTATTTTAGGTAAGAAGTAAAGCACAACAAAGCATTAACGATATTGATCAATGATGCTTTGATACTGCGCTTGGTCAAATTTCAATTCATTTAAAGCATTTGAAAATAGCGCCGCCTGCTTGGCTTTTTCCCTTGGGAAAACGGCGTAACGAGATACTACCTTTAAGGGGTTAGCTAAAATTTTAATGCGATGAGACATCCTCAGTTTTTTGGCCTCAAATTCAAGGGTACTTTGATCGCCAATAATCACATCTACTCGGCCTTTAAGGAGCTTAGAAATTAAGGTGGCATTATCAATGGTGGCGGGGTGTTTATCTAAGAAGTCTGCCTCTTCAAATTCTTTAGTGTATGAATAACCAGAGATGGTGCCGATTTTATAATTAGATAGATCTTTCAATGTATTAAACTCAATACCGGAATCTTTTTTAACCATGAACACAGTACGACCATATTGAAGGGGACCCACCATTAAATATTTTTGAAAACGTTCGCGCTTCTCTACCCAGCTTAGTGATAATGTAATTTTGTTGTTATCGGTCATACTGATAACCCGCTTCCACGGGTAGGTTTTAATTTCGTAATCAACCTTCAATCTATCTAATACCACACGCACTATGTCAGCATGAATGCCTTTAACTTGGCCATTTTCTTCATACACATAAGGGGGAAAGCTCACATCCCCAGCCACCAACCACTTTTCACTGTGTACAAACCCTGAGAGCAGCACAGACAGAAATAAAATGACCTTTATTAACATGATCTTCATATGCGCCTTCTAATTCTACTCAAAATCATCGTACATAAAGCTTAGCAGGTTTCTTTAACCTCTCTTTATTAGGCCCAGCGTAGCAGACCCATTTTATGGAGGGGCTGGTAAGGCTAGCGCCCTTTAAATAGGGCTCTATTGAGGGCATGCCAATTAAAATTAGGCTGAGTCGGCCATTAAAGCGACACAAGCCTTACACTTCTATACACTGCGCCCCAGAAAAAAGCATGACACCTGATCACTTAAGAGTCAGACGCTAAAATCAGTTTCGGGGAGATTTACATGAAATACAATTTCGCACTGTGCCTAATGGCCTTACTGGTTTCAAATTTAAGCTGGGCAGGCGAGTACTTTGATCAATCGTTAACCAGTATATCCCAATACAAGCTTACCGCAGGCACCCCCAATACAGATGAAGTGACCGATGAGTGGTTTGAAGGGGCATTTGAAGACGCCATTAAATATGACACACAAGAATTTAGTTTCCGCTCACCTCGCTTTAAAGATTTCTCCATCGATTTCACTACCTTGCTAAACGCCGATAATGACCGTGAAAAAATCTCGGCGGCATTAAAATGGAAAGGCATTAAAATTTCCCATGAATCAGGATCAGCCAAGGGTAAATTCATTACCCCAAACAGCAATGACGATTTATTTGTTAATGTGGGCGACACGTTACCTCGTAGGTGTGTAGGTTATTCGGCCGGAGATTGTCTTGAAAAAATCATGATCGAGGCTGGCAAAGAAGTAGAAATGGAATTTGAAGGTAACAAATTACAATACACCTATGCTTGGGATGGCGGCATGCAAAAGGTCATTGGCATCAGCCAATACGATGTGCAAACACCGCTTTTATTATCAAGAAAAGTCGACCCCGACTCCAATGTAAGCTATTCCAGTGGCAATGAAACTCACAATTATAAAGGCACTGAACTATGGGGTTCTGTTATTGATAGCAAGGGGGAAGTGACGTCCACTAATATTTATTTTGGTATGGATGCCACTGAGCTGCGCTTAATTGAAGCCTATGAAAATAATAAACGTTTTCACCATGGCTTTGTTGGCAGTATGTTTACCATGCTGACCACCCAGTCTTTTAAAAGCTCCGGCGAACAAGAGCAATTACTTAGTGAAACTTACGGCATCGAAATAGATAAAGCCGAAGATTTTGACAGCACTTCGGCAGCGGTGTTTTCATTTGAATTTAATGTAGGCTACCAATTGGTTTTTCAAATAGACCGCACTTCAAAAAGCCAAGCGTTTATTCAAGCGGGCATCCGTGGAGTATGGTTATTCTCTGATACCTTCGCCGATGAACCTTCTAGCGAATCTACCTATGTTATTGATGAAATAAGCGGTGACACTTACAATGGCTATTATGTATCGGTGGGTTCTAATTTTTGAATAAGTTAAAACTCATTCATAAAAAAAGCACCAGTGGTGCTTTTTTTAGTTTTACTTTTTGAAAAAGCTTTAAAAGAGCATATCTACTCCAAAACGTATTAGGGTAGCATTCGTATCCAGTTTAGTTTCCTCAGTACTGATTAATTCAACCTTTACCGCAGCTGAATCATGGAAGTCATGACGAAGCCCTAATGTATGTGTTGTCACCTCCCTATCGACATCACTAATAGCACCAGCAATAGCAGCTTCAAACCCAGCTGGAGCATTATTTTCTATAGCTGAATCGCCCTCTTTTTTATTGCCAGATAATGAATAGCTAACGTTAGTATCTCCAAAACTATAAACTACCGAAGCTAGTGAGCGAGTCTCTTTTGAAGCAATCAATAAAATTTCATCAAAATCAAGTTTCGAATATTCTAGTATGACTTTTAAAGGGTAGAAATTTAAATCAAAACCTATACCAGTAAAGATAAGTTGTTTATCTTGTATTGATACATGCTCAGCTACAAATGCAGCATCAACACCAAGCCCTGTATAAGTTGTCTCCGCGCCCGAAATCGCTGTACCTTCAAGTGTTAAGTCACCTTGAACATATATAAGCTTTGTTGAGTGGCCATTAAACTCAAATTGCCCCGTCACCGCTACTATAGATTTAAATTCAGAAGTGGTAAGAGTTGGATCTTCAGAATAATCATTTCGGTTCGCAAGTGAAACTACAAATTGACCATCTACAGCGCCCATCGGCACGTTATATAAAAGGCTAGCACCATCCATATTGGTAATTTGCGCCGCATATAGTTCTTGAGGTGGGCGAATCCAGTGATAGGTGTAACCCACTTCTAAATATTCAGACAACATATAAAAGGGCGTTCTGATTCGACCAAACTTAGCAGATAACGTAGGCGTTAGATTATACGTCATATACATCCACTCAAATTCGGGCTTATAGTTTTCGCTGCCACGTGCAATAATTTGCCCTGTAGCGGTTAAGCCATCACCTAAACGAGAAACCGCCTGTAGGCCATACACGCTATTTTTGTCATACTCAAGAGTATCTGTATAACCCCCTATACGATTATCGCTAGACAAACCATCATATGCATCATCACTATCTACAACAACACCACCTACAAACGATGCAAAACCTTGGAACTCTACTTCCGCCAGTGCGGGTAACGACAGGGTCAACAGTGCGATGCACAGGGCCCTAAAACCATTCATTATTTTCATGATATTGCCTCTATGATCCACTTAGAATTTAGCCACGACTTTCACACCGGCACCTTCATTGCCCGATGTCACGTATCCAATAAAGCTGGGGTTCTTTGAGACTAAATCCACCATCTCTGAATCCTGCTCTAACTGCTTTGGTGGCGTGCCTTTGCCAGTGAAGATCATTTTTGCCCAATAGGCCTTGAGCTGTTTGGGCGACTTGCTTAATACGCTTTTGGTAAATTCTTTGGAACTGGCCGAACCGTCTTTAAACGTCACAGGAATGGCATCCCCCCCTCCAGGAAAACCTCGAGTTTTCCCTAAGAATATTCGTGAAATGGCGTCCTTATCTAGAACGCTGGCATTGGATGGGTGCACAATAACCGACACTTCCGCCAAGGCCGTTGAAGCCAGTAGCAGTGCCAGTAAAGCCATAAACCCGTGACGGAGTAACCTCATAATATTTATCCTTATTGTGAAGCGCATAATGTTTGCGGGAACAAACTTTCGTTTCATCCTCTAGCCCTTTAAGGCATAAGATAAAAAAAGCATAGTTCAAAAATAACAAAAGGTAATTTCTAACACTTAATAGACGAATATTGACCAATACAGGGCGCTAACCTCTAGTAAGTCGTTACATACTTTTACAGGTTAAGTTTGCTTTTTAGCGTATCTAAGGTAATGAATAGCCATACCTTGTATCTGTGGCGTTATTAAAAATTCTGGTTAAATAACCGCCTAAAAGCACCACAAGACTCTCAACTCATTCCCTTCTATAATGGCTCTACTCGCCGAGATGCTTTCATGCATCATTACTCTCTGGAACCAGTTAATGAGCGAATACCCACTATTTGAAGCCCATGAACGCTTAAAGACCGGATTTGAGATGCACCTAGGTGAATCTCTTAGCCATTGGGAGTCCTTTGCCCACAAGTTTTATTGCCGTGACATGAAGCCTCAGGAACATTGGGTAAAAGCAGGTGATTGGTGCAATGAGCTGTGCTATATCCTTAAAGGGCTTATTCGTATTTATTACATAGACATGGCGGGTAACGAAGTGAATCAACATTTTTACCAAGCCAACGAAGTGATTGCCCCAGTGAGCGTGTTAATTAGCGATGAGCCTTGCCAGTATTTTATTCAGGCGCTGGAGCCCACCCAAATTATGTTGGCTGATTATTCCGACCTTTATAAAGATGGCAGCGATAATACCGAGTGGTTACGCCTAGAAGTAAAAATGCTGCAAACCGTGTTTGTAAAAATGGCGCGCCGTGAAGCGCGTTTATTATTGGGCAATGCCGAGCAACGCTACAAGTGGTTTTGTAAACATTACCCGGAATTACTCGAGCGCTTACCGCAATATCATGTGGCGTCTTTTTTAGGTATTACACCAGTGTCGCTTTCGCGTTTGCGAAAAAATTTAGAAATATAACTTTTACGCGTTATAAATGTTCATTAGTGCACTGGTGCATCATTATGAATAACACTGCAATTTCGCCCAGAATTTTTCGCTTCGTACACGGCTAAATCTGCACGATTGATAATATCATCCATAGAGGTATCGCTTTCTCTCAAAGAGGCAATGCCCGCACTGAAGCTAACATGAATGGTGGCATCTTTAACAACCTGAATGATATGCTTAGATAATGCCTCCCTCAAACGCTCCACAAAAACAAAAGCACCTGAACTGTCTGCATGAGGCATTAATAAAATAAATTCTTCACCCCCTAAGCGAGCAAATAAATCAGACTCGCGAATTCGCTCTTTTACAAACCCGCTAAATTCTTTAAGTACTAAGTCACCGCCATCATGACCGTATTGATCATTCACTTTTTTGAAAAAATCTAAATCTATAAACACCACCGAGCAAGCCCCTCCATAGCGTTTATGAAGTGCCAATACGTCTTCGGAAAATTCATAAAAATATCGTCTATTGGGCAATCCGGTTAAATAATCGGTGAAACTCATTTCCTTTAATTCTTGTGTGGCTTTTTTTAGTTCTATTTTATTTTTCAATAAATCATCAATGGATAAACCGAATGCATATTGCAACCAACCAATGCATACCAGTGCGACCAAACTTAATAGAAAAAACACCCAAATATGCGTACCCCAGATAATGGGCGATTGATTAAAGGCATTCATGTTGACGTCATAAGAAGCCCCTCCGGTCACGGTAAAATAAGCAATCACTGCCATCAGTAAAGCCAGTAACAACAAACAAACAATTGCCCAGCGCACACCAAACATGGTCATCACTAATAATGCGCACAACAGCACAGCAAAGAAACCTAAACTAGAAAGGCCATAATGGAGGAAACCCGACATAGCAATGGCCGCAGGTAAAAGGCAAATAAAAACAGCTTTAATGCAATAGGAAAAGTGCCTGCGAAAAATGGCAAGGCCAATATAAATGGTTAATAAAGCGCTATAACCCATATGGGTTACATCGGCTAAAAAGTATTCGCTGCGCAGCCAAATAGTCGGAAAACATAAAACCGAAACGAAGGCCACCGCCACACTAAACGTGTCGATAAGCTCATGCCTGAGAGAATTAGAAACATCTTTTTTAGAGCCTCTAATGACTTCAAAGACCCGATCTTTTAGTTGGTTAATCACGTGTGAGTTGTAACCGTCCTGTTTACATCAAAAACCTAGCTTAAGCGCCTGCCAAGCGCCGCTATGACCTTTAAGTATAGGACAGCTCTGGCCAAGGCAAGTATTAAGCGAATATATTGGCCTGTAAAAGGTAATCAATTAACACACGCGTACGCTGAGGCACTTGCCGCCTAGATGGATACACCAAAGAGAACACCAGTTTTTCTATGGACAAGGATGGCATGACTTTCACTAATTGCCCTGTACGAATTTCATCACGCACTGTGGTGGGCAACATAACTCCTAAACCCAAGCCTGCTTTCACCATCTCTTGTAACATCATGGGTGAGTTGGATAAAAAATACTGCTTAGGGGTCACTTGTAGAGTGCGACCTTTTTGTTTAAAAAAGTGCAAGCCATCGCTTCTGCGCTGGGACAGGGAGACCCACTTATGATCCTGTAACTGAGCCACACTGGTGGGGGTGCCGTGGGCTTTAAGATAATCCGCAGCACCATAGATATACAAGGGCTCCTCATGCATGACCCTTGCTATCAATGAATCGTCCTTGGGAATACCAATACGAATCCCTAGATCAATTTGATCCTGAATATAATCAAGCTTGTCGTCGCTTAGTATTAAATCCAATTGCACTTCAGGATAGGCTTTTTGAAACCCCGCCAAGACAGGCAATACGTATTTATGGGCTATATCGTGATTCATGGTGATGGCCACGCGGCCCGTGGGGATGCTGGCGGTCGTGATGGCCTCTACCTCTTGCAAGATATCTGGTAAGCGTCGGGCCTGCTCATACACCCGCCTGCCCTCCTGAGTAATATTCAACTGGCGAGTAGAACGCTGAATCAGTCGCACCCCTAACTGGCTTTCCAGTTGCGAAACCTGCTCGCTGATGCGTGAACGGCTGCTGTGCAGGCGCCTTGCCGCACCGGCAAAACTGCCCACCTCAATAACCGTTGAAAACACCCCTAATAAACGTAAATGAGAAAAATCAATTGTACTCAAAACCAGAACACCTCATTCTTTTAATGCCAGCTTATACTAACAATCATTGTTAACCATACTGACCCTGTTTTCAATTAAAGCCATTCAGGCAAAGCAGAATACACAAAACAGGAGCACCACCATGATTGCCATTACCGGAGCAAACGGCCAACTAGGCCAGCTGGTTATTCAAGCGCTATTAAAGCAAGTTCAAGCCAGTGAGTTAGTGGCCCTAGTGCGCTCACCAGACAATGCTCAAAACCTGAAGGCCTTAGGCGTGCAAGTGAGACTTGCCGACTATAATCAGCCAAATACACTGCCCAGCGCCCTAAAAGGGGTAGATAAGTTACTGCTCATTTCTAGCAGTGAAATTGGCCAGCGAGTACCGCAACATCAAGCGGTGATTACTGCCGCCAAAGAAGCAGGGGTAAATTTACTGGCCTACACCAGCTTATTAAAAGCCGATACCTCACCGTTAATTTTGGCAAGTGAACACAAGGCCACCGAACAAGCCATAAAAGACTCTGGATTGAATGCCGTGATTTTACGCAACGGCTGGTACAACGAAAATTACAGCGACAATTTACAAGGGGTTTTACAATCAAACGCAGTGGCCAGCGCCGCACAAGAGGGTAAATTTTCAACCGCGTCTCGCAAGGATTACGCACAGGCAGCTGCCAATGTTTTAGTCTCGCCAGAAAGCCATGTGGGAAAAACATACGAACTGGCCGGAGACAGTGCTTACAATTTGCAAGAGTACGCACAGATAGTGGCTAAGCAAACCCAGCAGGCTATTGAGTTTATCTCTTTAAGCACTGAAGACTATAGTCAAGCACTGGTGAGTCATGGTTTACCACAAGGCTTTGCTGATGTACTGGCCGACTCCGATTTTCATGCACGAGACGGATGGTTACTTGATGATAGCAAGGTACTTTCAAAACTCATTGGCCGAGCCACGACTACCATTTCGCAATCGGTTGAGGCGGCACTAGCCGGTTAAATGTAAAAAAATGCCATGTCACATAAAAATAAGGCAGCTATAGATGCCTTATTTTTACTGCTATTTATTTAATAACTGCCCTTAAAGTTAATCGCTGCAATCATTAAAGCAAATGTTGCTTATCTCTACGTTAAATTCTGTATCAAGTTGATTATTAAAAAATAACCCGCGACTAATCGAAGCTTCATAGGTCCCAGGCTCTTCTATTTCAAAGGTTTTTGTTACCCATTCATTATCGGTGCCTGCTAGAGTGTTTACCGGTGCCAATGAAGGGCCATCACCAAATAAACCTTTTCGGTTAATGTAAAGAAGCATCAACCAGTCATCAATACCATTAGCACGATAAGTAACCGAAACATTTTTAGGGTTTACCACGTACTTATTGCGCTTAAGCGTGAGCTGCTCCATCACCTCGTAATCGGCAATAATACTGCCTGAAAAACGTTTTTTATTTTTCACCCAGCCGCGTATTTCCCATAGTGAACTTCTATCTCCTTTAAACATATGTTGGCCCACTGCACTGGCCACTACATAACTGCCCGCGGCATTGCCATTTATTTCAAAACTTAATAAGTCTTCGTATTTAATAGGGTCTTGAGGGTTGGCGAATACCTCAATGGTACACTCTTCTGATGGTAGCAATGTATGACAAGTATTACCGGATATCGAAAAATGATCTCCCTTTACAAAGTCAGCATTAAAAATATCAAATTTTTGATCTGCTGAATGATTCGTAAAGGTAACGTTTAATTTAGTTCGCGCTATTAATGGCCTTTCTCCCAAGTCATAAGCTGTTGCAACACTTAATCCAGCTTGCTTTGCATCCATCAAATTTTTCCATGGTGTGTATTGGCTGATAGCTGCCCAGTTATCACAAGATTCAATAAAGTTCGTGGTTCTTCTTTTATAGCCTAATAGAAATTTTTCACTGCCCGCTTCATACACTACAGGTGCACCTGTTGATTTATTGGCCACATCAATTGTGCAATTTGGGAAAGGGTCTGATAGATGCGCGACTAAACATAAGCGACGAGCAAGAGGGTTATTGGTTAAGTTTTGACACTCGCTAATAGGTGCAATATTAAACATCTTACTGCCAATTTCACCTGTGTAGTCGGTGTAATAACGCCCCACCACTTTCACTTCCATGTCTTGGCCTGATTCTAATTTATCTAACAATGCATCGCTGGCCAGTGTTAGGGTCTCGACTCCTTCAGGAACCGTATTCACAGTGGCGATTATGTCATCACCACTAAATGGGTGAGTCATTCTTTGGCTAATGGGGTAGCTGGCTGACTGAGTACCATCGGCTAAATTAAAGACCACTTGTACTGGGTAGTTTGGAATGGGAAAGGGACTGGGAATAATTACGCCGCCATCTATGGGGGTCCCTCCTATTATCCCGCCATCTGGAATAGAATCTATGGGCACGCCATTAATCACAAGCCCAGCATCCGATAGTGTGGAGGCGCTAAAATTAGAGGTATTAGAGCTATAAACACCTGGCGCAATATTTGGCATATTTACCGTTGCCACACCATCAATCACCACAGAGCTACTATCTAAAGATGTGGGGGTTGATGAGCTGCCAATGGGAAATGGAGTAAGGTTATAACTCCGACAATCTGGTGAAAATAATACCTGGTTACCACCAATGTAACTGCCATTACAAAGGTGCTCTCCTGTGGAATCCTGCACTGAAACTAAATAAGAATAGCTTTCATCAGCCTGAGCGTATGTGACACCCAGTGACCCCAACATGAGTAAGCCTGATGTAAGGGATGAGAATTTTTGAAGGTTAAGCGAGAAGTTCATTGATTAACGTCCTGTAATCGATTGGGTTACCTACGACGTGTAGGTGCCAAATCATAGGGCAAGTTAAAGGCCAACAGACTTCAAAAATAAATTGGGAAAATTTTTCAGAAAAAAGTAATAAAAACCTCGCTTAGTAAAAACAATCAAAAAAAATACTCACTATTTTTAATTAGCTATTTTTTAAAAAAGTTATAATTAAAGTACTATGTATTTCATTTATAAAATACATATAGCTAAAAATTTTAACATTAAACATTTACACTCATTAAATGAATTATCAGTGATAATTTTTCAAGCCTTAAAATGAAATTAGTACTTTTTTCTGTTTTTTTAGGGCGCTATAAATTATATGAACGACAACAACAAAAACATGGCCAATATGTCCATTAATTGCCGCCCTAATAAAGCACTGACAATTATTTATCGCCCCTTTCACCTCGCCCCATACAAAAACAATTGATTTTATTGACAATACATTACACGTATTACTTTAATCGCAGCACGACTCCGCCTTTAGCGAAAAAGCAGTAATGCGTGTATAAAAGAAGAGGAAAAGGAGCCGTTAATAGGCAAGGTTTAATTTAAACGCCGCAGTCTGTTCACCTTCTAACCCGCTAGCATTAAATTGCGCCAGATAGGCGTGTGATGAAGCTTCCGCTAGAGTCACTTCAATAATATCACCTTGACCATCCCCTTCATAAAAGTACACCGAGGTATAACCATCATTTAAAGTGCTTTGGTATTCTAGGGTCACATCAAACGCGTCTTCTATCTTTGGCCCATTAAAATCACTTCTAGAATATTCTATTTCTGAAATCGCCTGACTGTCTATAGATGCCTCAAGGCTGTCGGCAAAAGACACTTGCGTGGTTGATATAGTATAAAAATGGCCATTTAACATATTCGTTTCAAGTTTTTGTTGGCATAACCCCGTGGCTAATTGGGAGCTAGCTTCTTGTAATATGCCTGAACCACTGGTTAATACTGAACCCAAAGTATTTGCGGAATGATTGATTTTAAGCGCCGTCCAGCTAAAGCCCTCGCTTTGATCTTGCAAGGTAATGGTATTGTTATCCACAATGCTCGTGACTAGGTTTCCTTCAATGACAATTTGATCATCATTAAGATTAATGGCAATTGATTCGCCGCTGCAATCGCTGACAAATAAGTTTTCTTGATCTGTACTGAAAATTGAAAACACCATTTTTTGGCTGGCGTTAAAACTGTAATCCATACCATCTTCACTGCCATCTCCTGAGTGATTACCCACCCCTACCCAAATTCCTTGTAAATTGCCAGAGTCGGAAACCGCTTGATAGTTATTTAAATCAAAAGGGGTGAATAGGTCTTCACTTGAGTTTGAATCGGAAGTGCTGCCGCAGGCTGCTAAAAATAACATGGCCGCGGTTACCATTATTGGATTAAGTAATTTCACGATTCGTCCCTTTACAATTAAACCGTCATTGATTTGAGGCGAATCTTACTCTTTCTTAAATGGCCAATACGGGTACAGCACACAAAACATTAAACTTAAAAAAGCACTTATTAAAATTTTGAACTGGCTGGCAATGTTAATGTGTACTAGGTTTGATTCTGACACTAGGCACATTTATTTGGGAAGTGTCTTGCTAAAAACTGACATCAATTAAAATCAAACACCTAGCACCTGAATACTGCTTTCACCTTTTAGGTTAAATTCAAGGGGCTAGGGGTAACTTATTAAAACCTGTCTTTTAGGTTTTAATAAGTTAGATTAAATTTAAAAGCAGCGGCCTGTTCACCCGTGGAAGAAGTGACTAAAAAATTCCCCGCGTAAGAATGTGAACTGTTTTCAGAAACTATATATTCAATATTGTCACCCAGATCATTTTCTTGATTAAAGTTCAAATATACAAAGCTATCCGTTAAGAAACGTTTATAACTTAGTTCAATATCATAATCCCCATCAATCTCCGCCCCCTTATAATCCTTTCGTGTAAAATCAAGTTCTGAAATATTTTGAGGATTCGCCGATAATTCTAAATTATCAGCCATGGATACTTCTGTACTGGTGACGACAAATGAATGCCCAGAAGTCGTTGTGGCCGCTGTGCTCTGCTGGCAAAGACCCACAGCCAATTGAGAGTAATCTCCCGATTGGGTTCCGGAACCTTCAACTTTTACAGATCCAAGCGAGGCTGGGCTGTGGTTTATTTTAATGGCTGTCCAGATCAACCCACTTTCTTGGTCCTGTAACGTAACCGTATTATTGTCTACTATATTTGTGATCACAGCTCCGTTGACATCAATTTGTTCTGCATCAAAATCAACCACTTTAGATTCACCATTACAATCAGTGACGTACAGCTTTTCTTGCTCACCGCTAAAAATAGAAAATACCACTTTCTGGCTGGCATCAATGGCATAGTCAGTGTCATCTATACTAACTGTTCCTGAATAATTACCCACTCCTACCCAGATACCTTCCAAATCACCAGAATCGGATACGGGCTGATAATTGGCTAGATCGTATTCTGTGAATGCGATACTTCCTGTATCCTCAGAATCAGATGAACTGCCACAAGCCGCAAGTGAAGCTATAGCCAAGGTAAGTAAGGCGGGTTTAACAAGTATCATGATTTTCTCAGAGTAATCGTATAACAATAATAGGCTGCCATATTACCCGTATTTTAATCATTCATAATGGGTATAGCGCACAAAACCAAACAAAGAAAAACCACTTAAAACACAAGCTCACCCCAAGATAGCCTTACGGGGCATTTCTTTGGGAAGGGTCCTTAGTGAAGGATTGAATCATGTGATGGGGGTCTTGGTATTGAGCTTGGCTTTGCGCAGCCTGTGCCCACCATAACAATTGATTAAAGGCTCTTGTAAAATAGCTTTGCCACTGTGATTCATCTACGCCTTCTAACACACCGCCCTCTTCATTAAATACTTGCTGGGCATTGGGCACATGAACCATGGCCGATACCGGCAGACAACCTAATTCAGATAAAAAGGCACGCATCCCCAATGCCGCACGGGCACCACCCCATTGCCCGGCAGAATAACTCACAATACAACTGGGCTTATAGGAAAATAGCGAACTGGCAAAATGGTTGAGTAAGTTTGCTAACGCTGGGCTCATGGAATGATTATATTCAGGGCTCACCATCACATAACCCTGCGCGCCCTGAATTTTTTCGGCAAGCAATGCAAGGTCCTTAGGGGCCCGGCTTTTAGCATAAGAAAAATGCGGCTTAAAAATAGGCCCTTGTTCATAATCAAGCGGGTCTATTATTTCTATGCAATGCTCACCCTGAGTGAGCTGTAAAAAATATTCACAAGCGCGGCTCACCCGTAACCCTAAACGGGCAGGTCTGGGTGGTGTACTGTCTCTTAGAGAACCCAAGAAAATTAAGAATTTCATTTTTATCCTCGGTGAATAAAGGCTTTTAGGATAGCTATATATCATTTGGGTCTTAGTTTAATCATAAATCGGCTATCCATACACAGGCTAAGATAAACATTATTAAATTAAAACCTGACCGCCACTCGGTACAACTGGAATTTCAATGGAAAACAGCTAACTTATAGAGTGGCAATTTGTTTTATATTAATTCTAGCCATGCTCCTTTTTATCTTTGATACCTATCATGTGCAATACCACTCTCAAAGCTATATTCTTCACTTTATTCTTTAGCTTACACAGTTTTGCTAAAGACAATATCATATTGCCCATTGCCACTGAACATTATCCGCCCTATGAAATGGTTGAGCCCATTGCAGGACTAAAAGGATTTGATTATGAAGTGTTAGTGGAAATTTTTAAACGACTCGACTATGAAATAGATGTGGAATTTCTTCCATGGAAGAGAGCACTTGCTTACACCAAAAGAGGTAAAGTATTAGGCATACTTACCTGTGCTTATGAAAAAGATCGTGAAAAATATATGATTTTTTCAAACCCTATAAGCACACGATCTGATGGTTATTATATTCGTGCTAATTTTGAAGGGCCAAAACCCACTGTAATCGAAGATGTTATGGGGCAAAAAGTCGCCTCGGTTAGCGCCTATACCAGCTTACAAATATTGAAAAAAGCGCACTTAAACCCCATGGCAGCCAACAATACTGAAGCCGCCATTGGGATGCTGCTTAAAAAACGTTTTGACTATTTATATGTAAATAAACAATCCACAGATTTCATTATTCAGCAACTTAGCCTTGCCAGTGCCTTTAATTTTTACCCTATCACTCATAACGACTTTTATTTTTGCTTTTCTAAAAAATATAAAGGAGTCACTAAAATCGTTCATCAATTTAATCAAACCCTGAAATCAGTTAAGGAAGATGGCACCTATAATAGGATTCATGATAAATATCGATAAAGCAGCACCATTCACTTGGTTAAACGGTTACCATTTTCTAACGCCGATCCAAATCGGTATTAAAATAGCGGTGTAAGGGACTAAACTCTTCTTTATCCGTTTGACGCCAACCATAAATTTTAGGGCGTTGTTTTTCAATGGTCAATGAATCCCACAGTAACCAATCATAAATGGCCAACACGTTGCACATGTTTCTTGCCGAATTAGCACTGCGACTATGATGGTGGTGGTGCATATTGGGAAACACAATTACATGACATAAGCCCCACATGATTTTTCGAATTACTTCATGTTTATGGTTCAGTAATATCAAATCGTAACTCCAACCCCAGTTGGTATGAACATGCATACCCCAAACAGCTTTAATTAATGTGCCCCAGAAAAACCATTCGTAAAAGCCTAAATACAAACAAATAAGTCCAAACCAATAGTTAGGTAAAATTAACCACCAGCCCCAATGTTCCACATAGGTGTGAGTGGTGGTTAATTCACCCTTACCGTCATTACCTCCAATTTGATGGTGAGGGCGGTGGGCAATTTTATAAAATGCCTGAATACGCTCTAAAATTTTGTTTTTGGGTTTGCGTGAATGGGCAAACAAATGAGCGCGGCCATGCAGGTATTCGTCTATTAAAATATAAACCAATAACCCAGCCCAAAAGTATTGCTGCTCAAAGCCTTGCAAGCCCCCATTAAAACTGGGAAAGAGAAAGGTCATTATAAAAAATACAATAAAAGTTAATACCGGGCGTTGCACCACCGCTAAAAAGCCCAAAGCTAAACCCGCCATGGCCCAATCTTCTTTGGTTTTTTTACCGTCTTTATAGCGCCCTGCCAACCATTCGTAACTTAGCAGCAAACCAAGCGCCCCAAAGGCAAACATCGACATACTAAGAGATACATCATGAGCTTGGGAACTCACCATTGTTTGAATGCTCATGAAAACCTCTTCTTCTTATTAGGATTAATCCAGCTTATGAGGTTTATGGTTATAATAAAAATATATAATATACATATCAAACATTCATCAAACTAAATTCTGGACACCTAAAGCCCATGAGTATTAATTTGCGCAGCGTAGATTTAAACCTGCTTACGGTGTTTGATGCGGTCATGGAACACGGCAAACTTTCCCATGCCGCCAACACGCTTGCCATGTCTCAACCAGCGGTTAGTAACGCTGTGGCAAGGCTGCGCCTCACTTTTCATGACGAGCTATTTATACGCTCCCGTCACGGCATGGTGCCCACGCAACGGGCCAATGAACTCATCATTCCCGTACGCCAAGCCCTTAAGATGCTGCAAGGGGCTCTAAACCCAGAAAGTGCCTTTGACCCCAATACTTCCAACCGCACCTTTAAATTGGCCATGGGAGATTATGGCGAACTGGTTTTATTGCCTGCGTTGTTGTCTGTATTCAGGCAGTATCAGGGGGACATGCAAATTCAAACACACCCAGAAGTAAGCCAACACAGTTTCGAGTTAGTCAAACACGCACAAATTGATTTTTACTTTGACTATAAGCCGCCTATTGAAGAGCAACTAAACTACTGCCAAATTGGCGAAGAAGAAGTGGTGGTCATTGCTCGAAAGAATCACCCTGTTTTTAAAACGTCCCTAAGCCATGATGACTACATGAATGCCAAGCACATTATTTTAAAATTTAATCATCACAGTCTTACGATGTTGGAAGATTTTTTACGTGTAAATAAGCGCATTCCTAGAAAGGTCATGGCACAAGTGAGACAGTATGTGGCCATACCCGGTTTGATCACCCACACCGACTGCATTGCCACAGTCCCCAAAAAAATGGCCGAATATTATGCCCAGCGCGAAGCCATTAATGTTTTTCCTTTCCCGTTTGAATTAGAGAAAACCCCCACCTACATGATTTGGCATAAATCTATGAATCAAGACTCAGGGCATTTGTGGCTTAAAGAGCAAATTTTAACGCTCATTAAACTGGCCACCACAGCCTAGCGTTCGTTTCAGTTAGGGTTTCAATAAAGCCAATCTTCCCTGTGGGCTGTCACGATGGCCTGCCCTCCCATAACTGTGCCTTTCAAGGAACTTGTATCAATAATTGAAACACTGATAACAAATTTCTTGTAATTGTACTAATAAATATAAAATCCTAAACTGCTGCTCGAACTCAACCAAGCCTTGGCTTGCAGCCAAATTTAATTAGGAGAACTCCATGAAGATAAGACTGATTCTGGCATCTGCCGCACTGTTACTTAGCCCATTAAGCTTTGCCGACAACATATTAGTGGTCATGTCAGATAAAAGTGAAATGGCCCTTAAAAATGATAAAACCTATAAAACGGGTTTTTATTTCAATGAACTAATGGAGCCTGTAAAGCAGTTTATTGATGCAGGGCATACTGTCACGTTTGCTACCCCATCGGGTGTGGCACCGGCCATGGATCCAAATTCCGATTCATTATCATTATTTAAAGAGGACCAAAAATATTACGATACCCACAAGGCGTTACTGAATGAGCTAAAAATCATGGATCCAGTAAGCAGCCCTGTCATTAGCTTTAATCGCGTAGAGCAAATTGGGGTGGATAAGTTTGATGCCTTTTTCGCACCCGGTGGCCACGCCCCTATGCAAGACTTAGTAGTGGATGATCAGTTGGGCAGAATATTAACCGCCTTTCACAATGCGAAAAAACCCACTGGCTTAGTGTGCCACGGCCCCATCGCGTTATTATCGGCCTTGCCTAATAACGATGAGTTTGTGGATAGCCTTAAGAAGGGGAAATCAGTGAAACCATCAAGTGATTGGATTTACTCCGGTTATGACATGACTGTATTTAGTAACAGTGAAGAAGTCACCGCCACTAAATATTATTTGGATGGTGACATGTTTTACTTCCCACAAAATGCTTTAAGCCAAGCAGGTGGTGATTACCAGCGTAATGATGCCGATTGGACTGCTAAAGTGGTGGTGGATCGTGAATTGATCACAGGGCAAAACCCAGCATCTGCCATGGGCGTTGCACAAGAGATCATTAAACGTTTATAAGCGTTAACGCAATATTTGCCATTAAAGCCCGGCCTCAGTGCCGGGGTTTTTAATTTTTATAATGTGAAGCTTTTATAATGTGGATCATTCATATCCCTGAACTCAGTTAGATCAATTAGACCCTCAAAAGAAGTATACAAAACTAAAATATCGTATTAACTTGGCTAGCAGTCGTTTAGTGAGAAGTAGTATGGAACAAGATAAAGCCCTGGAGCCTGTGACCTTAGTGATATCTAAGGTCGTGAAGATCGATAAAAATAACGCCTATGAAGCTTGGGCCAAAGGCATCAATAAAGTCATTAAACGCTTTGACGGTTTTATTGGGGTAGATGTTATTCGCCCACGGGATCCAACTCATAATGAGTACGTGGTGATTATTCGCTTTGAAAATATTGAAAGCCTCACCAAGTGGCAATCTTCCCCTGTGTGTCGCAGCTGGTTATTAAGCTCTCAAGATTTCATTGAAACTCAATCGAAGTATCAAACTTCAGATGACTTAGAGCAATGGTTTACTCTGCCCGACCAAGATATCAAAACTCAGCAAAATCCGCCCTATTATAAAAAGGTGGTGGTGGGCATATTATCGGTTTACCCACTGATCATGGTGTCGAATATATTGGTAGCACCCTATACCGTGGAACTGCCCTATTTATTAAGAACCTTGGTCTCTGTGATTATTATTTCATCTCTAATGAGCTACCCCATGATTCCATGGATATCCAAATTGTTGGGATTTTGGCTATACCCAAATAAAAAATCCTAAAGTTAATATCATGACATCAACACCCAGTACAAATTGCACAGGCTTAAAAGGAGCATCACTAACCAATTTAACAAAATGCCATACATTCTAAATGGCGAGTAGCCTCCCAGAGCCCGAGTATAGCCAAATGCATGGGCCGCTCGGGATAATACAAATAACCCACCAAAACCATGAATCACCAAGCTGCTTTGAATTAAGTTTTCTGCAAACAACAATAACAACAGTGAAATAGGCGCGTATTCAATCATGTTTGCATGGGCCCGAATGGCTACGCTGAATGCTCTGTGGCCTTTGCCTCCCAACCCTGCATTAAGTTGTCTGCGAAAAACGGTCACTCGATAAGCCAATAGCAGCGTTAATATTGCAATAAGAGAGGTGTAAATGGCGGTTATTTCAAAGTTCATGGGCACCCACTTAACTATTTTACTAAACGGTTTAACTTAAAAAGCATTCTCGCTACACTTAAAGTAGCTAACACATACTATCGCTACACAATAGGTAGCACAAGGAAAATCTAAATATGGCACAACAAAGGCCCATCATGGCTCTGTTAGAGCTCATGAATAAAAAGTGGTCCATGCGAGTATTGTGGGAGTTGCACACCTCTGCCAGCACATTTCGTGAACTGCAATCTAGATGTGGTGAGATATCCCCGACGGTTTTAAATAAAAGAGTAAAGGAATTACGCGCATCACTTTTAATCACCGACGGTGACGCAGGCTATGAATTAACTTCGTTAGGTCATGAATTGATAGAGCAATTTCACCCCATTAACAAATGGGCTAAAAAATGGGTGAAGCAGGTGGGGGTCATAGATGAAGCAGATCATTGACCTGCTTCGTTAACGAGTCTTATTTTATTCGTTTCGTCATCTTATTAATTTTCACTGATGACGGTTATAAAGCAATGTGTTTAATTCAGGGTAAGACAAATCAAATACCGCTTGAGTCCAGGCGTTAACCGAAGCGTGCTGTGGTTGTAGCGTTGCACATCGGGCAGGAAATTCGTTACGGGCTAAGGTAGATTTTTTAGTGTTCGCCGTGCAATAAGTATCAATCCACAGAGTGTTTAAACGTTGCAATGCTTTGTTCACCAATTCATTGCCCATGCCGTCCGCCCACGCACTTTTATCTAAGAAATTCGGATTTAAAGGTCTAATATTTTCACTTTTAAAGTAATGGCTATGGGATTGGGTTTGATGAACCTGTTTAGCTGTTTGTTCGTGAACCGACAAGGCTTTTCCCTGTACAAAACCATGAAATTTTAGTTTATGGGAGGTAATTTCATGATGAACTTTACCTTTAAATGTCACGTGTTTTTCCACTGGTTTTGAATGCACTAATTTACGAATGATTTTTTTAGGGTTTTTAGGATCTTTAATTAACTCAATGGTTTCTTTTTTAGCTTTGTAAGTATGGCTAAAGGTTTTTTTCTTACTGGTATTTTTATAGTGAATGGCGCCACTCATGGCCATTTTTAATGGTCGTTTGGCTTGCTCACTAAACCACGGATGACCTTGAACCCCAGCCGCTACACGCCTAGCAATACGACTTGAGCTCACTCCAGCTTGATTATCAACCTTAACTCCTTTCACAGAAATTGAAGCGGATTTAAAACGAGTATTGTCGGCTTTCATGGGGTATTTCACTTGTTTAGAAAAAGCGCCGCAATAGGCCTGCCAAATACTGTGTAAGAAATGGCTTTGATTGGTCAGTTCTTTTCTCATTTTTGTACATTGTAATTGACCAAGCTTTAGCATGTTAGCTTGGTGGCGCTTGCGGCTGTCGTCGGCCAATCCGGTGGAATAAATTTCGTCATATTGCTTAATAGAATAATAGAAGCGGTTGTGATTTTTATTTCCAGCCAATTCAGCCAGCTCTTTATTTAACCAATAGCCTGCTTCCATCACCTCTTTGTCTATGGTGGCTTTTACTCCACTGTCGGCCATGACCTTCCATTTTTTAATATTTTTTAAGGCAATATTCAAGGTATTCGCGGCCGCCCTTGGTTGATTACCTTGACGTTGCAGGCGCACCTTAATCAGTTGCGCTTGAACCATACGAGTACGTGCTTGGGCAAGCTTATGGGCTATTTCTTCATCACCAGGATCGGACTGATAGGCCTTTTCATAATACATAACGGCCTGATCGAATTGCTCAGCCTCCATCATGTTATCGCCCTTCCTTAAATTACTGGAACAGGCCGACAAAAAAACCAGAGAAAAAATGATAATGATACGCATGATAAATTCTTAAAGTTCAGGTAGGCGCGAGATTATGCCAGAGAAGAAAAAACCAATCAGCCTTTCTTTAAAGCAGCTATAGAATTGACCCACATAGAGATAACGCAAGAAAAGAAAAAATAAAAAAACAGTGAAAATAACCCAATGTAAATTTATTGGATTATTTCATTTAACTAATGGCTATAGGGTGCGTTACTCAGCGAATAAAACCGCGGTATCCAGTGCTTCACGTTCAGTACGAGTGGCATTCGCTGGGGCTGTTTCATCCATGTAACCAAATGACATACCAAATAAAATGCCGCGTTCTTCTGGTAAATCAAACATGGCTTTAACAGGGTCAGGGAACTGGCCTAGTGCCCCTTGCATACAACTTGAGATACCTTGCTCTTCAAGTAACAAGGTTAGGGTTTGTGCATAAATACCCATGTCTACCGCACCCATAATATCTAGGTATTTATCCATGGTGAAAAAAGCCACGTGGGGTGCATCAAAAAAGGCCCAGTTTTTAATCATGGCCATTTGACGCTTGGCTTTATCTTCACGCTTAATACCCATGGCGGTATACAAAGCATTGGCCGAACCAAACTGACGGTCGCGGTGCACCCCTTCGTATCCCACTTTCCAGTTAAAATCTGGATTCGGTTTACCCTGACTCATGACGTTTTGCATTAACTGGTTTTTAAGTTCGTCTTTTTTCTTACCCGATACCACTATGGTCTGCCAAGGCTGCACATTGCAGTTAGAAGCCGATTTTTGGGCTGAGGCAAAAATATCGCGCAGTAAACTTGGGTCCACTGGGTCTGACTTGAATCCACGACAACTAACACGTGCTTGAACGACTTCGTTTACACTCATGATCACACCTCTGAATAGGGTTTTGCTTTTTTTGTAATGAACTCATTTTAGTGACTTAGCACTATAAACAAACTGAATAATTTTAATAACTACTAATAAGTATGACTAATACCTAAAACAGGATAAAGGGACACTTCGCAGCCTGTGGATAAAGACTCTATTTTTAAACTTATTGAAAAATGGCTCCCCCAACAGCCAAAATAGTAAGTACACACAAACTCTAATGCGACCATTTTAAAGCTAAAATAACGTGATAAGCCAGTCTAGCCAGAGAACGGTAGCCCTTTCATCCAGCCGCTTAAACTGCCCCTTTTCAATAATCGTTTGACATTAGTATGGGTACGAACTAATTTGGTTCGCACCCATACAAAATTAAGATGTGATGCAAGCCCATGGAAAAACGACTCTTTTTCTTAATTCACCAGGTACACAGAAAAGTATTTAAAGAAGCCAACCGCCTTTCTGAAGAAGATGTAGGCGCCCCTATTTCTCAAGTGGCGGCCCTTTTGGCACTTCAAAGAGGGCCGGAGAAAGTTAACGACATTGGTAAAGCCCTAAAGTTAAACCGCGCCGCCACCTCCGAATTAATTGCCCGCATGGAAAGCAAAGGCTTGGTTACTAAAATTCGCTCTCAGCATGATGGGCGCGCTCAAATTGTACAAGCCACTCCTGTTGGCAGTGACATGCAACACAAGGCCTTACCGGTAATCGCTGCACTTAACGACCGCATTAAAGGGGATTTCAGTGATGACGAAATGGCAGTAGTGACTCGTTTTCTTGAGCGTTTAATGGATGAATTTTAGGAGAATACAATGACATCAAATCAAGCTAACCCAGCGCTTGCAGCGCTTGCAGCGCAAAACGATTGGCCGTTTCAAGAAGGGTACGACCAACAGCGTAACCAGTTTCAGCGTTCTGTTTTTCAAGCCCACCCTTTGGTGAGCCATTTAGATTTTCAATATGGTGATGCCAAAGAAGGTTACTTTCGAATAGACATTCCTTGGCAAGAAAATTTAAGTAACTACGGGCAAGAGATGCACGGCGGCATTCATGCGGTATTGGTAGATTCGGTATCGGGGCAAGCCATTTATTCTTTGCTTAAAGAAGACTATGGCTTATCCACTGTCAGCTTAAGCACCCAATACCACAGGCCCTTTAAAAAAGGCGTGATGAAAGCAGAAGGCTGGGTGACACGCTGGGGGCGTAGCGTGTGCCATACACAAGCAAGGCTTACGGTAGACGATGAGATCATCGCTGAAGGCAGTACGGTGTACTCGATTTTTGAACACAAGAAATCCAAAAGAAGTCACTGGGTAAAAGAGCGCGAAACAAAAGAAGAGACCGCTGCCCAGTAACATAGTAATCAGCCACCATACAGCTGTAAGGTATCTAACTTGCCCATCATGTGAAGGCTTAATGCTTTGTCATTTTGAGTCTTTTCAATGATGAAGTTCATGGCCCCTTCAAAATCATCCACGGCTTTACTCATGGGCTGCAATGGCTCATGAAAAGAGTGGGTAAAATCATCCCAGTGTACCGGCACGACTCGCGTGGCGCCCACACGGCTCACCACTTCATTAAAGTATTCTTGTTGATAACTGGCTGTTTTTATTCCTAAACCTGCAATGCCTAAAAACACCACATCCGCTCTAACACCTTCTAAAGCTAATTTTTTAAAGCCTGCACTGCCATGAATTAATACATTACCCAGTGGATGTTCTAAGAAAACAGAATAACTGCCCCCTTCTTTAAAATCAGATAACTGGGCTGGAAATGTCATAGGCTGATTTAAGGTTTGGCCAGCACCGGTTAACTTCTCAATGAACTCAGGTGCTACTGCATGTTCACTGGTAATAAGACGCACTTTAAATTGGCCAAATTGCAAAGGTTGTTGAGAAGTCACCACTTTAATTTGTTTTTCAGCCAGCCCCCAACCACGCCCAATATTGGCACTGGATTCAGAGCCCACTAACATGGCCCCCGTTTGCAAGGCTACCTCTGGCGCATCCATGGCATGATCGTGGTGAGAGTGCACCGGAATCACCGCCGCTAAATTATTGACATTCATCTGCAATAAAGCCTCTTTAATAAGCGCTTTATTAGGTGATATTTCACCCCATAATAAATCCCAGAAACTGGGGCGCGTAAAAAAGCCATCACTCATGATGGCCGTTTGCCCATCACTGATTAATATCGTAGACGTGCCCATGTAGGTGGCGATGAGATTCTGCGGTCCTGCTTTTTTAGAAATAGAATAAGAGGCTGGTTTAATCGAGCCTTTAAAATAAGCTTGGTAAGGGATTAAACTAGGCAAGTTATTAAATTGATAAAAAAACGTGGCAACTGACACGACTAAAATGAGCAGCAAGCCCATGAACAGTTGTTTAGTGTATTGAATGACTTGCTCCTATTATTAATCGCTAATTGTAAATTCAAACAATTAATAAAATATAAACGAGGGTACCCGCGGGTGCCTTCTTTTTCCAAGGCATCACCATGGCGTTGCATTGCTTAGGCTGATTATTATTACTGTTATTGCGCTATGAACCATACCAGAATTAAGTATGAATTGAAGGATGAAAGGTATGCGCAGAGGGAGTGCAAGGGAAAGTGCTTGAGGCTAATTGTCTCTCCTTTCTTAGTTTCATACCCTATTTACCCTGAGTGTTGAAAGGCCATAAAAAAGCACAGCCTAATATTAGCGCTGTGCTTATCACCCACCTAATGACCGATTTGATCCAGCCGTTAAGTGCCTGGCCCGCCATTCATTTGCGACTGAATGTAGTTTTGAAGACCAATTTTATCTATTAAACCTAAGTGCTGTTCAATCCAATAAATGTGATCCATTTCGGTGTCATCTAAGAGCTCTTCCAAAATCTCACGGCTCACATAATCCTGTTCTTGCTCACACACAGCAATAATACTTCTAAGGCTTTCTGCTACTACTTGCTCGGCTTTTAAGTCGTTTTCTAGCATTTCCTTAACATTGGCGCCAACATTCACTTTTTCACGGGACACAGTGTCGGCTTTGCCTTCAAGAAATAAAATACGTTCAGCCAAACGCTTGGCATGATCTAATTCTTCGTCATACTCATGTGCAAGCTTTTCATGCAGCTTATTTATGCCCCAGTCTTCATACATCTTTGAATGGGCAAGGTATTGATCCATAGAGGTTAATTCTAGGGTGAGTTGCTTATTAAGCAGGTCTATGACCTTTTTATTGCCTTGCATAATTAATCCTCCATCATTGATTGCTGGTAATTCTCAATGCCCGTGTTTTCGATTAAGAACTGTTGAGATTCAATCCAATCTACATGCTCTTCCTCTTCTTCTAATATTTTTTCTAGCATTTCTCGGCTAACGTAGTCTCGTTCTTTTTCACACAAATCAATGACTTTACGCAGCTCGGCAATTTGCTCCATTTCAAAATCAAGGTCGCATTGCAGCATTTCATCTGTTTTTTCGCCAATGCGTATTTTTTCGAGTTTTTGCAGGTTAGGCAAACCTTCTAAAAACAAAATGCGTTCGATAATTTTATCGGCTTGCTTCATGTCTAGAATAGATTTTTTGTAGTCTTTATCATTCAATTCTTCCAAACCCCAGTTTTTATAAATACGGGCATGCAAAAAATACTGATTGATAGAAGTTAACTCTAAAGTCAATATACTGTTTAAAGCGGATAATATCTTGGACTGGGATTTCATAATGGTGCCCTATTATCAGTGGGTCATTTACCTCAGAAAAGCATAGGCTATATATAGGCGCCTGCAAGACTATTTACACATAATGAAGAACCCAATATAGCCCTTTAAGATAAAGGAAATACAATAAAAAAAAGAGTCATTCTCATTAGTATTTACAAGCTAGTTAATTGGTAACCGCTGACTAGGTTGTGAAGCATTGGCACGAATTCATAACACATTGCCTGACATTCAATGACGATCACAGCCAACAGACTGTTTTATATTTCTTAGCCCTTTCAAAATTACTACACTCAAATTGAATAACGATCACACTTAAACCTTTTGCCTATAGCAAGAAAAAGCAATGCTTAGGCATGAATCTAAGTGGCTCGTTATTGAAGGAAACAGGCTATACATCAGCCATTAATAATAAAAATGGACAAACTTCGGAGTTGAATTCGTGAAACATAAAAAACTCATTGCCTTTGCAATTATTGCAGCCCTCCTCACCAGTCCCGCCCATGCAGGGTGGTGGAAAAAAGCCAAGAAGAAAGCGAAGAAAGCCGTAAAAGAAGTGGTACAGGTCGTCGACACCGTCAGCGATACCTTGTCTGAAGGCGCATTGTGGATCAAGGGCATTGAGGAAACCGCGGGTAAAACCGGTTATACAAAATCAGGCAGTTTAAAATACGCTCCCTCTCAAACTCCTGCTGCTGATTACGGCACCTTAGTAGTGGGCACGTATAACATGACAGGTTTGCCTCAGGCTTTGGGGGGCATCAAACCAAAAGAAGCAAAAGTGATTAGTAAAATGCTAGAAAGCTGGAATTGGGACATGGGCGGTATTCAAGAAGACTGGGTGGTGCATGAAGAATTGATTTCAAAACTCTCTACCGACACTTACCCCTCTCGCTCACGCCACTACAATGGTAACCGGGTACTGTCCTTTGGCGATGGCTTATTCAGTGTGGCTGGCTTTAATAGTTTTGATGAAAAAATTCATCGCGAGAAATTTAAGAAATGCCGCGGTACCTTAATGGATTACTTTAAAGGAAAAGAAAAAAACCCAGATTGTAATTCAGATAAAGGTTTTACCGTGGCTAAGGTAAGGTTGGCCTCTGATTTAACCATTCATTTTTACAACTTACACATGAGCACAGGGGCCGATGAGGATGTTTACCAGCCTCAGTTACAACAACTAAGCGATTCTTTAAATAGCCGCTCGAAAGATGTGCCTGTGATTATGGTGGGAGATTTTAATATGAAATACGACCGTAAAGAATCTGATGATTTGCAAAGCTTCGTACAAAACAATAATTTAACGGATTCTTGCTTTGGCCTTCAAGCAGATTGTGGAGACCGCTTAGATCACATGCTGTTTAGAGGGAATGACCAATGGGAGCTAAGCTTATTAAGTGAATCCACTGTCAGTGATGGCGGTGTTTCTGGGGGCAAAGGGGGTCATCACCCAAGGCAAATGACCCTGTCTTACCAAGCCATCAATTAGACACAGACTCATCTTAAAGCCCTTTCTGTATAAAGAGAAAGGGCGCATAAACAAGGCTTATATTAATTCATTACTTAAATTAATGAGACCTCACTTTAGTAACCAACAGTTATAAAAAAAACCATTTTTAATAATAACTTTGTCTTAATTTGACTATTATTCCCACAAACTCCATCAAATCTTACAAGTCTGTGAGATACTCATGACTTACAGTTTCTCAGTGGAAAAGCTTAGTTCGTACTAATAACGAACAGGCACATAAGTAGTTGCTACATCTGTCTTACTAGGCCCATGTAACACTACGGGTTTTAGATAATATAAAAATAAAAACAACCTGCGGATAAAACAATGAAAAAACTAACCTTCTTGAAAAATGGAATACTGGCCAGCGCCTTAATGTTCCTAACCCTGCAAGCCAATGCCTTTTGTTTTTGGCCAATGGATTGCGATGCCTATGAAACCAAATACCCCATGGTGTTAGTACACGGTGTGTCGGGCTTTGATTCTATTTTGGGTGTGGATTACTTTTACGGCGTTCGTGACACACTAAAAGATCGCGGGGCTAAGGTGTATACCCCTAATGTCACCGCCTGGAACGACGCCTATGTACGCGGTGAAGACTTAGTCACCTACTTAGAAGATTTAAAAGCCACCACAGGTTACAGCAAGTTTAACTTAATTGGTCACAGCCTAGGGGGCCCAACTATTCGCTACGCAGCAGGTGTTAAGCCTGAGTTAGTGGCATCGGTCACCACCATTAATGCCGTTAACTATGGCTCTGACTTTGCCGATGTGGCCCGCGGCTTAGTGCCCTATGGCAGCAGTGTGGAGTCGTTAATTGAGTCGGCTTTAAATTTACTGGGTGACGTAATTGATACTCTTGCAGGTAACCCAGAGTACACTCAGGATGCCCTAGACAGCATTACCTTCATGACATCAGAAGGGGCCGCTGAATTTAACGCGCTATTCCCTGATGGCGAACCCACTTCTCGCTGTGGCGAAGGTGATTCTAAAGTGAATGACATTCGTTATTACTCTTGGGGTGGCGACATGGCTTTCACAAATGTGTTAGATATATCTGATGCTTTCTTAACCCTAACCGGTGCCACCATAGACGGCTCTAACGACGGCTTAGTGGAGCGCTGTGATCAACATTGGGGTAAAGTAATAGGCACAAACTACAACATGAACCACATGGATGCCGTGAACCAAGTATTTGGTATTCACCACATCTTTGAAACAGACCCTTTAACTTTATACGAAAACCATGCGGTACGATTAAAATCAAAAGGTCTGTAATTTAATTTTAGTCAGGCACAAAAAATGGGCTCTTGTGAGCCCTTTTTTACATCTTAGACGGTACCCAGTATGAGTTTAAAAAAAACAAGTTTCATGGCTTTAGGCTTAGGAATTTTGGCAGTCGGCATCGTCTATATTGCTTTATCCTCATCCCCCTCAGTGATCGACAATGACACTACTCAAGCTAAAGAACTTGCCACAACTAAAAAAAATCCCCAGCAAGTTTCTTCAATAAAGGTATTGGGTTATCAATCGGAATATGGGCCGTTGCCCAATTCATTACAAGGGACAATTTTACAAAAATCCGTATTATTAGATGAGCAAGGCAACCTCTTCATTAGCCAAGATTTAATGCGCATATTTAATTTCTTTTTATCCACCTCTCAAGAAGAAGCATTGGAAATCGTCATTGCAAGAATTCAGGAGTACCTTGCCCACTATCTACAAGGAGAGCCCTTATCCGAAGCCCTTGTGATTTTAGATCAATACATAGATATGAAAAAAGCCATGGTTGAATTAGAACAAAGCCATGCCAATAGCCAAGACGGCAGCTACCTTTCTAAAATGGAAAACATATTAAATTCCCGCAGCGCCATTCGTGAGCAGTATTTATCACTAGAGGTGGCTCAAGCGTTTTACGGCAGGCAAGACCAACTAGACCAATACACTTTATCTCGCATGAAAGTGGCAGCCGATAACACTTTAAACAGCGCACAAAAAGCCGCCGCCCTTGAAGAAATAAATGCCCATGCCCCCGCTGACTTAGTGGCGTCTAGGGCCGAAACTCAACTGCCCGACACCCTAAGAGAACAAACCTCTGCCTTAATGGAAGAAGGGGCCAGTGAAGCAGACATTCGAGCCCTGCGCGTTGAATTAGTGGGAGAAGAAGCCACCCAACGATTTGAAACCCTCGATCAAGAGCGAGCCCAATGGCAAAGCAGAGTTGACAGTTTTTTAAAGCAACGACAAGATATTTTAAATTCACAAGGCATCACACAACAGCAGCAATCTGAACAAATTAGCCTATTGCGAGACGAGCAATTTGATAGCCGAGAAAAGATTCGAATTAAAGCTTATGAAAGAAGTGCCAACAACGTAAGATAAATTAAATTTAAAATAACAAATTCAGAAAATTTAGTGTCTGTTGGCACCTTAATTCAACAACCGAAAATTGAGGCACAACGTTTACGCTTCCTTGAGTGCTAGGGCCATGGTGATACTATAGGGCCCTAAATTGACTCCCCCTGATAAACTGATCATGGAATATTGCACAGCAACCTTATGTTTTTTCGCTAGAGTTTCTAATTTAGAAAACCGAAAAGGCTTTTCTTCTTCCCATGAAAGGCCAGTACTATTAACCAGAGGATTATAGCTTAACGGAAAATCGGTATTACCAATCTATTTACCAAAGTTATACACAAGCAAACCTTACCCTGTCTTCTATACTGTAATGATGTGTACTAAAAAAGCTTGAGAACCCTCTTAAAGAACCCATTAGACAGGGGCCTAAGGCCCATATGATTTTGAGAAGGGCATTTAAAACACTAGCCTGGTAGGACTTAGTGGCTAATTAACACATCACTTAACGGGCCCCTATACATGAAATTACCCTCATTAGTCCTATATTGCATGTTGGGGCTGCCACTCATCTGCCATGGTCAGCAAACTCTTATATTTGCACAAATCATTAATACTCCCGACCAAGTCATAGGGGCTGAAATTTTAAGAGTCGCCTACGGTTATTTGAACATCCCCATCGAGATTTTACCCATTTCAGGAAAACGCGCTTTAATTGAATCAAGTGAGGGACGCTTAGACGGGGAAGTTCATAGAATTATCAACATCGCTCACGAATATCCCACTTTATTGCGTGTTCCCACCTCCATTAATTACATTGAACCCACGGTTTTTTCCAATGGTAAAAACATTACCATAAAGGACTGCTCTTCATTAACCGGCTATAAAATAGGCCGCGTAAGGGGTGTTAAGCATGCTGAGATATGCACTAAGAATATGAAAAAAATCACCATTTATAATAACAGCCGAATATTAATAGATAATTTAATTCTTAATCGAATTGATTTTATAATTACAGCCAAAGTAAATGGCTTGATGCACTTAAAAAAAATTGGCAACCAAAGCGTTTTAGCCTTATCCCCATCCTTAAGCCACTTACCGGTTTACCATTACCTACATGAACAGCACATTCATCTCGTTCAAAAATTAGACGCCATATTTAGAAAAATGAAATCAAGCGGTGAACTTGAAAGTATTAGAGAGCGTATTATTGCTAAAATGTTAGCGCAAATACAAAAAGAGTAATGGCAGGCTTGCGAGTTTTCTTAATACGCTCAGCGTAAGGTTTACTTTATTTAAAAAAAAACTTATTTTTGGCATTGTATAAAACATCTAACCATTAATATAAATACAATCCGTTTATTGCGATTTAAACATGGCTTCCTGAGACTGACTTTCTAAGGTAGTGAAATCTTGCTCAAACGGCTTGGCTCCGTACTGATTTAATATTTTAGTCATTTCACCTGATTGGCGTAGCCTAAAAAATTCAGCGTTCACTTCCTTAAAGTACTTCTCGGCCGGTGAATTTATAGGGATAGAACTGTAACGCCCATTAAGAAACGTCATTTCATAAGGTGCCACCTTGACTCCAGGAATAGCCAGCAGCATCTCTAAGTCATGCTTGCTGTCTGAATTAATAATAATGGCATCTACCCTACCCACCTCAAGCACTCGGCCCAACTGTTGATAATCGTTAAAATTAAGTTTTGTGAGATTATGGGCGTTGTTATATTTTGGCGCGTAAAAATACCCTCTAATTTGCCCTATTGTATACTTCTTTAAATCATCAAATTGGTGAATGCGAATGTCTTTGTTAGGCGCGGTTAGAAAAGTTACTTGCCGCTTTTGGTAACCCATAAGAATAGGCTTAAGATACTCACGACGCTTTTCATTCATTGAATGGCGCACCAATAAGTCTACCTTACCCAGCTCAGCCCGATGCTGGGTTCGCTTCCAAGGTATTGCCTGCCATGAAATGTTATGGCCTGCTCGCTTTATCGCTAACTCTACCAACTCTTTAATTGGGCCGGCTGGTTGATTATTGAAGTACACCATGTCGGGGGCCACAACCCGAAAATCTGCTTTAAATTCATAGGCTTGAACATTGCAAGCCAGTAATAGAATAAAGAAACATTCCAGTGGTCTCATAACAGACCCTTATATAGAGAACCCATCTATTTCAATATAGTAAACAATGAAAGATCGCACCGAATTTTAAATGTTAATGCAATGAGGGCATTTCAAAAAATCAACAATTCAACAATTCAACAATTCAACAATTTTAAACAAACCTCAGCAATTTCTTATTTGCCACTGAACAGAATGATAACAGCCGTTAAATTATTCGATATTAATCGTCATATCTGGGCGCCCACGTAATGAAAGCTAAGGGCAAATCAGCCCACCATTTCGGCTATAACCGCGCACCACTTCAAAATCACCACTGACCAGCCCAGGGCCCACTTTAGGTTCTCCGCAACTAGTGACAAACTCGCCATTTAAATCATCATTTATATAAACTGAAATACTTGGCCCCATGGTTTTATCTTTTTCGGCACCATAAAACTCAAAGGACTCCTGAGCGGATACCGTGCTATCAAAAATAATTTTGGCCCCCTTATTTTTCTGAGGTTGCTCCACACGAATTTGAGCGCTTGCTAAGTCCCCTGTGTATTTTAACTCAAGCATGGTGATTTGCCCTGCACACGACGAGCACTCTTCTCCTTCACAGGAGGCCTTTATTTTTTGGTAGGCTGTTTTCTGGCAGTCTTCACAAACTAAAGGGGTAATTTTAATATGATTGTTTTCTGCACTGCTTAAGCAAACATCACCGCTAAACCAACCATCAGGGGATAAATCAAAATTTACAGCGTCACTGTTGGTGGTTTCGTTAAGCACTTCAATGCCTTTTAACCCCACTAGGCTATATTGGGCAATCTGGCTAACCACCAATTCACTTTCGAGGCCATAATAAAATCCACCGGTAATGGCCGAAATAGCCGGTAATGTGGTGAGTTTACTGACTACATTTACAGGAAAGGTATTAACCACTATGTTCTTTTCTTTAAGGAGTTTCGCCGCTTCAATAGAGGCTAATCTATCTTCTTTTTCTTGGGTAATACCCGACTCAAATGGTGCAGTGGGTATGCCATCTGATAAAAATACTACCGTTTTAATATCTGGTCTTTTAAGGTCTGCAGCATCATAACTTGCTGCGATCACTTCCAATGCGGCTTTGTAATTAGTAGACGCACTGCTGCTTTTTGGTATCTCTGGCTCCATCACACTCAGTGCCCTTTTCACAGCCGCTAAATCATCGGTGAAATCAAGTATTAGGCTGGCATCACTGGCAAAACGAACAATACCTACATTTAATTTCTCATGCTCAGTCAATCTGTTCACCAAAGCGCTTAGGGCTTCAATTTCGATTTCAAATACCGTTTGATCACCAATGGTTTTTTCGGCACTGCTGCCAGATGCATCTACCGCCAACAAAATATAGGCTTTGGTTTTTCTGCCTCCTTTTTTAAAGGCCTTTCCAGAAAGCGTGACTGTGCAATCACACTCGTTATCCCTAGCATTGGCCAAAGTAATCGACTCTTGAATGGCCGTGCTTGCTCGGTTAACGCTACTGATAAAAGATTGATTTTGTGTAATTTGCTGAGTATCGCTAGCAGCCACGTCTATGTCTAAATACTCCCATGGAATAGATTCACTGAGCGTGATGACATCGGCAAGTTGGTAAGGGCTTTCAACCCCTAATAAAGTTACTTCTCGGCTGTAAGATTCAAACCCATCTTTGGAAGCCGAGAGAAAGGCACTGGATAAAAAGTCCTCTTCACTTTCAACAACAAACTGACCACTACTATTGGTTAATGACACCGCTTCAATACCATCTATGGTCACCATAGCATTTTCAACTAGGGTTTCATCTTCTGATATTACGGTACCTGAAATTGAGTAAACAGGCGCTGTTTCAGTGTTGCTGGTTGATTCTATACAAGCCGCTAATAATAAAGCCATAAAAGCGATGCTTGTTATAGATAAAAATGACCGAAAGCTTAACGATGATTCAGAATAACCCATGAAGCAATTTCCTCGGTTCAAAATAATCATTTTATAGACCATAAGGCAGCTGGCTTGTATTGATGAACCAAATACCACTCAGTCCAAAGAGTATATTCTAAACGCTCTGTTGAGAGCGCATTTTATGCTCTACATTAAAATTTAGAATTTAAACTGCGTTAATTAGAAGCTATTGATATAGCGTAGTCAGAAAGCCGCTAAAGTGAAATGATATTACCGCCCTTACTCAATCCCAATGAAAAGCTAATTTGCACGAACAACATTTACTTTTCGACTGCTAAGCCTGTCTATACTAAAGCATGAACCTAATCGGTTGCTTGCATATATTAATAAGTACCTTCAACCTATATTTGTTATTACATTTTCCATTTTTTTGTTAGTTTCATCCCTTGGCCATAGCTGCGAGTTGGTGATGGGCTATCAAAAAAAGGCAAAGCCCCCTCTTATCAATAATGCCCCCGATAACTTAGGAATATATCTTGAAATTTACGCCCAAGCGGCCCAAGAGCTTGATTGCACCTTAAGGTGGTTCGCTTACCTAAAAGGCGAGTATTAAACGAAATGAAGCAAGGCTGGATTGATTTTTACCCGGGTATGAAATTTACCGATGAGCGCTCTATCTATGCGTATTTTATTGCTAATGGCTTAACCACAGGGCGTGTTGGGTTATCACGAATCAGCATGCCATTGATTACCAACAAGCAACACCTCACTGGCTACTCGCTTTTAATTACCTTGGGTGGCATTAACTATGTAAGAGATGTTCATGGCATTAAAGTACATCAGGTATTAAGGGCATCTCTATTAATTGCTTGCGCCTCTGGCTTTACGCCTTGTTCAGAATCAAGGCGGGCAAGGAAGAAATGCTTATTGCCTTTCAAGGAAGACCACCGCAGAGTCTGGACAAAGCGTAAAGCCCCGTAGGGCGCGACGCCAAGCACACATTGTCGGCGTTGCGCTGCTTGAAAATGGAACCACCATTTTACTTCGCCGCGCGCCTTGTCACTGTACGCTTGGCGTCACGCAGAGAAAGTAATCAATTAATAGAGGTGCCCTTAAGTTTAGACATTGAAAAAGCGGCCAAAATGCTCACCTTAGAACGGGGAGACTTCTTCGCCACAGACCCTTTTGTCATAGACAATTTTCTTAAGAATGTCGAAGAAGCCATCTTTAAAAAACACCCACATTGTTGCGGCGGTATAAAACCCATGTATATCGGGTTCTCTAAGAAGTCGAAGCACTTAGCAGAAATAAATAACCCTGATTACAATAAAAATTTACCCTTAAGCCTAAAAAATTTTTCCACATTAATCGCCAAAGACAGCACAGCTTACCGATTTGGCGAAGCCGTTAGGGGCTTGGTTAAAAGATATCAGTATAAATAGTTAACGTTATTCAAAAAAAATATAATCACACTGGAAATGACGATTATTAAAAGTAATATTATGGCCTACGTTTCTAGGCTCATATTAATGGGTCAAACTCTAAGCTTTACCATGGACACAATACCATGCCATTTTTCCCTAAGCGGCTTACTCTACACCTTGTAATATCAACTTCACCTGCTCAGGTAATAATTTACCCGTAGGTGGCATAAAGCCAGCTTCGCGGGTTAACTTAGTTTGTAAAAGCGTTTTTCCTTCCAGCGTCTTTAGCCAACCTGAATGGGGGTTTAACAATGCCCCTGGGTCTGATTTAAGTTCATTGTGGCAGGCAGAGCATTGATCAATCATTAACGATTTTCTGGGCCCTGAAAAATTAAAGCCTATAACCTTGCTTGCTTCATGAGGTAAAAAAGAATTTTTCTGTTGGTTTTCTTCAAAAGAAATTCCATTTGATAAGCGTAACAATGCTTTGTTTTTATCATCCACAATTAAGATAGAACCATCGGCTAATTGCAATAATCCCACCGGCGCTCCTTCTGGTCGTAACCCCTTGACACTATTCCAGTGAGAAATCACTTCTTGATGTTGGGCATCCAATTTTGAACCACCCTTAGGTGAAAAAAAGTGTTTGCTAAATTCAACTTCAGGGGCAATGGGGTCTCGCTTAAATGACACCTTCTCACTGGCAGTCAGTATTGGTAACCCTTTGGCATTGACCTTATAAGAGACTAAACGATTGCCCACCACACGATAACCATGCCAGCTCATTAGTAACTGACCTGTTAGTGTGGGTAATTTTCTGCCTGTGTAATACATCATATCTAATGGCGCCACATGGGGCGGCATTAAACTGTAAGGGGTTTTATAGTTTTTTTGATTACACGAGTTTTCATTAACGCCAATAGTCTTTTTAAGCAATGAAAAATCACGATTAAGGCAATAAGGCCAACCATAAAAACCCCCTTGCTCGATGAGATTAATTTCCTCATAAGGCTCATTGGCATCTTTTAAATCAGCGCTGTTTTCACCCTGTAAAATGGTACCGCTGCTGTGCACCAATAATGCAACTGAATTGCGCAAGCCTGTGGCGTATTGATCAAAATCACTGGCCCATTGATTGGTTTTAGCAATAAAGCCATAACGCCTTAAACCCACTTCTTTTACTTCCGAACATTCACTCTTATCTGTAGAAGCATCATTAGGTGCACTGACCTTTTTGAGCAGGCCACAGTCATCTGTTTGAGAGCCCACATTAATAAGTAAGTCATTATTGTTTAGAAAAACGAAACTGGTTAAAGGGTGAAGATACTGGCCATCAGGGTAGGGTAAACCTGTAATGACTACCTCACGGTCAATCATGCGCCGCCCTTTAATGCGAAAGCGCGTAATTTGATGCGCTTCCCCTAGATAAATACTCCCATCTTTGCCAAGCTTAATATCATGGGGAAGCACCAGTTTTTCAGCCACTTTAGTGACAGATATTAGATGACGATAACGATTGGACTGGAATTCCAATAGCCATAATATCCCTTTGCCTGCTGTCCAGCCGCCCATGTCCGTCACCAGTATCTGATGACTTTGTGGCAACTCTAACGCTTTCCTTGGCTTCTTAAAGTTAAGGCCCATCTGTTTATATTGAACATTATCTGCCAACAAACCCAAGCAAGTACCTTGAATACTGCCAATGGGCAATTGAGCCAAACCATCACAATTTCGCTCTTCAGAATTGATAGGTGGGTAAGCTGCAAGGGTGAATACACTGGTGAAAAACAACATGTTAAATAAAAACAATGGGGCAAGATATTTGTTTGTTGTGGTGAATTGCAGCATCAAAGACCTAATTACTCGGTGAGTTTGAAGTTAAAACCAGCATAGTACTGATATCTAATCAGAACAACCATATGCATATGACAAGCAACGCAGTGTGACAAGGCTTTTTGAAAACAATTATTCAACAAATCATGACTCTGGCATTTTAGTAACTGGCCATTGCATTTACAATGGGGCACCTTTTCCCATAGTAGTTTTGCATGTCTGATTTATCGCTTATTCAATATTGCCTGATTGGTTTAATTTTTATCTGGAGTGGCTTTGTGCGCTCTGGCTTGGGCTTTGGTGGCGCCGTGTTGTCTCTGCCCTTTTTGCTATTGGTGGATAATCAACCTCAGGTGTACTTACCGATTATTGCCGTTCACTTGCTGTTTTTCTCATTTTTAACGGTTTACTTAAATAACCGTAAAGCGCTAAAACTGTCGGCAAACACCGCAACCAATTCAACCCCTTTCAGCACTGTAGATTGGTCGTATTTGAAATATGCCCTTGGCATCATGATCATTCCTAAGTTAATTGGAGTATTTGGCTTAATTACCCTGCCCCCTGCGTTAATGAGCAGCATTATTTTTACCATTGTGGCCTGCTACGCAATGTCTTATATCCTTAATCGACCCTTTAGCAGTAACAGCAAAACCTTGGATATTATTTTTCTAATGTTAGGCGGTTATATTAGTGGTACCTCGTTAATAGGTGCACCGTTAATTATTGCGGTGTTTATGACTCACGTGGCAGCACACCAATTACGAGATACTCTATTTACCCTGTGGTTTATTTTAGTGGCCATTAAGATGGTTGCATTTATTTGGGTGGGAATCGACTTACAATTGCTACATGCATTAATACTATTGCCCTGTGCCGGTATTGGCCATGTATTGGGTTTAAAAATTCACGAAAGAATGTTGAAAGCAGAAACCAAAGTCTTTTTCCGTGTGCTGGGCACTGTACTCTTGATCATTAGCGGCATTGGCCTGGGAAGGGTTTTGTTTTAAAAATTTTGTTATACAGGGGTCACACCTGTAACCCCTTGTGTGGCGGCCTATGAAAGGCGAACTAAATTAATGAACACCATTAATTTAACTGAACAGGGCTAATTTAGTCAGCTTTTAATGCTAACGCCATGGTAATGCTATCAGGCCCTAAATTTACCCCGCCAGATAAACTCAGCATCGAATACTGAACCTCAACATTATGCTCCTTCGCGATTGTCTCTAATCTAGAAAAGTATTCTCTATGAGGAAGCTCTTCTATCTTACTGCCCACACTGATATTAACCATGGGGTAGAGTAATTTTTTATGGCTGATGGCATCCACCGCTAACTCCAACATATTCTTAATGGCGGCCTCATAACCGCGTTGGCTTGAGAGTACCCCAGTCTGACTATTATGAATTTGAATAATGGGATTAATGCCCAGTATTTTTGCCAACGTAGATTTTAATACGGTTAAACCTTTACGATCTTTACTGCCGCTGCGTTCACGAAGGTGAGCCACATTTGGAATGGTGGCATAAGCATAAATAGATTGGGAAAATTGCTCGGCTTTTTTCTTAACTTCTAAACCCGTTAAGCCTTGTTTAATAAGATCTAAACTGTATGACGCTAATAGCCCTTGGCCTGTGAACATGGTTTTGGAATCCACTAAGTGGATATTTGCGTTTTTAGCTGAGTTTTTCTTTTGAATGAGGGTGATGGCTTTTTCTGTTTGCTCAAACACCATGCTTGTGTCTTTACTAATGGTTTGAATCACGATGTCTTTACATTCAGCGTCGAGCAGGACTTGTATTCTTTTCGCTATCGCTTCAATTGACATGGCTTCTGTTTGAACATCTTTGCCAGTACTGGCCATAGACATGCCGTAGAAGTGAGACATTTGAGCACGATTACGCTGATCATTAATTTTATTGCCGGCCACATTAATAACATGAGGCAAAATAGGTAGTTTAAGCTGGCTAAATAAATGTTCCGGAAGGTCACACCCCGAATCGACAACGAGTTGTACGCTCATATATTTTCCTGTGTATTGTTTTTATTATTTTAAGAAATAGGGCTTTCAAGCCATACTTTTAGTCTGATAGTAAAACATGAGACAAGACACATGCAATCTATTATCTCAATATGAGTATATTGCCTCTAATAGTGATTTTAATAAGATTGAAGAGTCATTGAGCATGGATGGAGGCTTAGCGTGACAAGTGATAGAAGTAATACAACTCAAAGGCCATAGCTTCTTACTTTAATGGTTGGCAACTGCTTACTGACTTATGTGCATTCCAGAAGTGCTCGTTAAGTGTGCTGGCAAAACTCCCCCTCAGATTAAGGTTTATAAAAGCTTAGTGGCCACCACATACACATGTTTTTCTGGGTACTGATCAAGCTCAAGATGCAAAATGGACAGGCCATTTTCGATCAATAATTTCACATTATCGTTTATGCCAATGGAACTGTAATAAAAGGTATCGTTATGCCATTGAGCAGTGCTCTCACCCACTTCATTGCCAAAGGTATAAATGAGAATTCCGCCTTTTTCCAAAAGCTCGCATAGCTTAGAGACAACGGGTTTTTGCATCATAAAAGGCAAATGAAAAATGCTATCCCAAGCGACGATAAAATTAAATTTTTCGTCTGTTTGCCAAGAGCAAATGTCTTGCTGCATAAAATTATGCTGCGGGTGATTATGGCTTGCTAAATTAACCATCTCTTGGGATACATCAAGACCCGTCACCGAAAAGCCATGATCTTGTAAAATACGAATAAATCGCCCTCCGGCTCCACAACCCACATCCAGTGCTTTTCCGCCGTTTTCCGTAAAACCAATCGCTCGCTCAAATTGACGAACCCCATAGCCAGATTCAACGTGTTGGTTATGCCACCACTGAGCAATTTTATCGTATTTTTTTCCAAGTAAAAGTGGATCCATTTTAAGACCTTAATATTTTAAAATGTCATTACACTAAAGAATGCTGCCTGTTTATTGAATAGAGATAAAGCCACTTAAAATAATGGAGCGGGGTACGGGAATCGAACCCGCGACTTCCAGATTGGGAAACTGACACTCTACCAACTGAGCTAACCCCGCCCATATTAATTTCTTAACCCTTGTTCAAGGCGGTTAAGCGTTAACTTAAAATCAACACCCTGTTGCACCTAAGTCAGCACGTTACTTGCTATGTTTGCCCGTCATAACTTAGCGCTAGCCCTTAGAAGCAAAGTCTCTCGCCTTACTCAACTCCCCCTCAGGACCTGCCCATCGCCAATGAATGTCTTCAATGGTATTCCCTAAGGCGTCTAGATCATTTTTCAGTTTTAACTTATCCCGAACTAACCAAAACCAAGCACTGGTGTTGTAACGTGTAAAAACACTTACTGAAGTGTGCTGATGGTTTTCAGCCCCTAAAGAACGAACGTAAGCCGATGCAGCTTTTTGTTGAATTAGCGAAGATGAAATAAACTGCTTTGCTTCTTCTGGTTTTTTATCAAAAAGATCTAAGTATTTCCAGTGCTCTATATAGGCTTTGATTAAAATAGCCGGTAAATCTGATCCGTCTGGTGCGTTATTAGATGCTTTTTCAGCAAATGCGATCATTTCTTTATTATCTCCGCCCCACTTTTCCGATAAGGCAATAATCATATGCATATGAGCAGCCCAATTAGTAGGGTCTCTACTTACGGCTTGTTGAAAGTAATGCTCGCGTACGTCTTGATCATCTGAATTCCAAGTAGACACCATAATTAAGTAGGCCCAAGGGGTCGGATCGTCTGGCATAGTTTCTGTACACTGCGTCAATATGTCTCTTGTTGTTGCTAACCTTTCAAAAAACAACGCCCAATTCTCTTGGCTAATTTGTTCTCCCATGCCATAACCCCTCGCTTCCCATGACCATTGAACTAGCCTAGCGCCGTAACACAGCTGAGCATCAGCGGAATTTGGCTCGTCACCTAACCATTGTTCAAGCACATTAATAGGGTACAACCGCGAAATACTCACAGATATTAAGTAACGATCTTCATAGGTGGTCTCAGGCGTAAATAAGGCCTTAAGATAAGAGTAGTCAGTTGAGTTTTCTAAGGCGCTATAGATTTCTTTGTTACCATACGAGCACTGCCTAATTTCACTATTTTTTTCAGATTGATTGTAGGTTCTATACAATGCCAAAAATACAATAAAGGTAATGGCAGCTAAAATTAAAATGGTCATTCTTATAATTCTTTTAAGTGATTAGATGTATTCAGGGGAGACTTGATAGCCCAACTAAAATTCAGGTAAGTACTAGGCACTATACTCTTAAATTTCCAGCACAGTGTAATTGGCTGCTAAATTTTAATCAATTAAGCATATCTACAATATAATGGTAAAAGAAAAGGAAAACAGTGCCCATAGATGATTGCCCTCGCCATATAATACCCAGCACCCACTTGTATGGGCATGGTGGATAACTGCAAAGCGGTTTATTTACGGTAAACTATTTTCAAACAACGTATGGGTACATATTTAAAAACTCTATACTTCGCCCCATAAATTAGATGAATAAGAACAACCTGGCCCTTTAAAATCTGCTTAGTAAACCATGCTATTTATCAAAGCACTGTATACTTTCTTGATCACTATCTTATCTCTCTCCATATACCGGCTAGCCATTTTTAAAGGGCTAGCACCCAGCAAATAAAAAGAGTTAATCACTCAAACCACACTCTTTACAATATTGGCCATATACATAGGTATCCCCTTTACAATGACCGCACTGCCTAAACTGTTTAAAGCCACATATAGAACAAGCCTGATTGCCATTAGGCAAGTGGCACCCACAATTTTGACACTGTCCTTTTATAATGCGCTTTTGAGTGATTTTTTCCTGAGAGAAAATCTTTTTCTGCATGAAATATATGAGTGATAAAGCCGTGATTACCGCAATGCCCATCATGGCATAATGCCAAATAGCAATAAGGTTAAAAGATTCAAGAAATTCAAAAACTTGTTTTAAAAGCTTCTTTGGCACTATGTCATAAATAAGCTCCACTATTTTAAAAATAACGGGAATAAACACCACCACCAAAAGATGGGCAGATACCAAGCTTTGGTAAGGACGACTTGCTTTGACGCTTTTCGCATTCCACAAATAAAAAATAAAGATAAGCGGCAATAGAAATAGCATTTCCATTCCAAGGCGGTTCACTGGATACCAGAAATTTAAATCCCGCAGCGCCTCTAATAGAGCACCTCGATTTACTTTTGGCGACCTTTCTATCATGCTAAACAAGCGGCTAATACGCTCATCTTGCATAATCTTAGACTCGGCTTTGGCTTCTTCACTTACCAGGCCATTAAGGTCATCGGTAAGTTCTGATATTTTTTTCTTTAAGGGCGCTTGATTTTCATTAGCAGAGTTTTGCTCGGCAATTACTTCTAGAAGAGCGGTATTATATGCACCACTGGTACGCTTAAGTTCTAACTCCATTTTGACAATATGGTTTCTATTTCGAAGAAATGCATTCAGATCACTGGCTAAGGTTTTATCGTCTTCAATAGATCGCAATAGTTTTGATATTGGCGCACAAACAGGATGTAGAGATTTTACCCTGTCTTTTTCGTTTATATGAACATAACTGCTGCGATACCTAGTTACTATGCCTGCGGTGCGAATAAGCCGATTGTTCTGGTTCCAGTCATCGTCAATTACAATATCTCGACAATATTGAGGAATAAACTCATTGGGTGTAGCCAATTGACGGGTGTGATCAGACAAACCTTGAAAGACGGAAATCAAGATAAACACATCAAGAAAAATAATAATGGTGAATACTGTCTTACCAATAGCTTGATCATTTAAACTGGTAAGATTAGAACTGAATCGCTTTATTTTATTTATGATGTGCTTCAGCATGTTGTTTGTCCTATTATGGCCAACTCAAAGTTATTATAGCCAATACCTTAGCTGTGATGAAGAAGCAGGGAGTTCAGATAAATTTTTATTAACATCAGAAACATGAACTGACTACTTGAATTTAGTTTTCAATAACAAGCTTAGAATGCTTTTTTAACATGGGCACCATCTCAGAAATAACAGCCGCACACTGCTCGGGCTTAGATTGTAAAATAAAATGAGGCCCTTCTATGGTTTTTACCATTATATTATTAAAGCTATTTCTAAACTCGTTAAGTTTCCCAGAGCACACCAGTTTATCCGATACCGCTTGAATATACCCCACCGGTAGCTCAATGTCCCTAGGGTGATAAATAAGAGAATACATAGCGCCTAGCCTGGCCTTGATTAAAGCAGAAGAAAGTGAGTATAAACAAGTTTTAAATAGATGAATTAGCTCATCGCTAGCATCAGAACCTAGAAATAAAGCTTTAATGAATAGCGTTGAAAATGGCAACTTTAAAAGGAATTTAAGCGGTAAGCACCGCGCTAAAAACACAAGGCATTTACTTGGCGTGGATAAAAACGTAGCAACAAATATAACCCCTTTCAAGTTCTCCATTCCACTCTTAGCGAGCGCCATGCCAATAGGGCCAGAAAAAGACTCTGCTATAAGAATAAAATCTTCATCAGGCAGTCGCTGTTTTACATATACAATAATGGAAGCGTAATCCTGCGCTCCTGAATTAGGAAGCGCTATTACTTCCCATTGAAACCCAGGAAGCATTTGAAGCAAGGGAGAAAATAAATCTCCCGTACCGTCCATGCCTGGTAATAAAACTAGCTTCAATATGGTGAACTCCCTTTAAAAATTAAGCTCAGACAAATTTATTCTTGACTACTTTAATCGCTATTTTTACACACATAGAGCAAGGGAAATTTGTACCGCTAGGGCCTTGCTTAACAGAGCATTTAATGGTCACTAAACTCTGGCACAATAATCACCAAGCCTTCTGTAACCTTATTCCTTAATTTAGATAGCTCCTGGCTTTCTTTGCAATCATAAAAAGCCTGAGCCTTTTCCTGACTAGCGAATTTATACATCACCATATGAGAATATGGCGAACCTTCAAGGGAGGTTACAGTGGATGCAACCAGCAATTCTCCACCGTGCTTTTCAATTATGGGTAAAGATAACGGCCCAAGTTCATGAATTCTTTGCTTATCGATAACATTGTAATGATAAATTATATATCCACTCATTTTTTAGTCCTTAAATACTGTAAACAACCCAAGCGCCTAACAACCTTAAACATACAACCATAGAAATATTTAAAATCGCTAAGGAATTGCATTACGCCTTATTGTGAATTAACTATATTTTAGAAGATAGCCACGAATTAAATAACGCGGATTCAACCTTGAAGTGCATCAAAGCCTAAGCTGCTAATGCAGCCATA
>OJBM01000078.1_pt1 | contig 56061 bp, 46 predicted proteins | sample 1591061 | NCBI WGS metagenome assembly OJBM01 (sample SAMN05416872, study PRJEB24817) | seawater metagenome | isolation source: Sea water | place: Canada:Atlantic | collected 2013-11
CTTCGGTTTGTGGCTTTTTTCTATAAACTGGCTGACGATTTAAGAAATGCAATGGTTTAAAAAATGCATCAAGATCGTTTGCTGAATTAAGGGTATGCATGCGCATAATAATTGTCTCCTAAGATTGGCTATTGCCATACTCAAATAATATGTAAAAGCGGTTTTAGTTCGACATGTCTTACTGGCCTACCCCTTTAATAGGCTCTGTAATTTTTATTTCAATGGTGAGAATTAAAATAAATTAATTTTTTAGCTATTTTAGCTAAACAATAACAAGTAAACCTCTTATTCCATATTGGCATTAAGAACTGATGAATTTATCAATCAGAAACCTTGATAAATCAAATCCTGCCCATATATAAAAGGTTAATACAGTGCTCATCCCTATTTTAAATCCTGGGTTTTAAATAAGAACTTCAATAGCCTCTAAGGATTTTTCAGATACTTCAGTTTATTTGGCTCGTAAAAATTACCGGCGTTTTTTCATTTACATACCACACCCACTATTAATTACAGCGTATTATTTTTATCAGCCAGATATAAAAATGGGCCACTTTATTATAAGCGACCCACAAAAAAATAAGAAAATATGCATTTATCTTTAAAGCATTTATCACCCAGCAACTCTAGGTGTTAACGGTAAAGACTAATAGCCGCCAGATTATTACCCTCGTATGGCACTAATTGGTAGATCCCCTCTTCACCCACCGTTACAAAGTGACCATTCCCTAGATGAATGACATCCTCACATAAAACAAATGCAATCTGATTTAATTGCTCCACCAATAGTGGGTCGGTTACATCAAATTGAATAATGCCGTCCACTGGATCGCAAACTAATAAATTTTTCTCCCACAAAGCAAGGCCTTGCACATAACCAATATTAGGGTAGAAGCTCAGTTCGGTAATATTTTTAGCATCATCTATTTCATAGACATACAAAGCGCCATTGCCTGATTGATTGCCTTGTGAATCCGTACGCTCCTGCGTCACAATGGATGAGTAAGCATATTCACCGGCCTCATCGACGATCACAGGATCCTGACCGGTAATTTGGCGACGACTGTCATCAATAAACTGCAACCCCGTATTCTCATTATACAAATAAGTACGCACATCTCCGGGACTGCCTATATATAAAGCTTCACCGTCAGTGGTTAACGTTTCGGCATTACGACCTGCCGATACTTCATCGGTTATTTGAGGGTTTGCTGGATCGCTAATATCCACTCGTACCAATTCATTCGCTGCTAAAGAATAGATAGCGCTATCCAGTTTAATTATCTTTGCTTTAGAACCCGATATCCCTTGGCTGGTACTGCTGCTGTCGCTTTCACCACAACCTGCTAAAACCACCAAGACAAAACTGGCTAGCCAACTACCAGCAGAATATGAAGCATGTTTCATTATCTTTCTCCTCAAGTTCATAGCCCACCACCACTTGGTCTTTCAATAAACTACCTTCAACACTCCACACCGCGCCTCTGGGAAGCTCGATATAATCTTGGTAATTATATAAATCTTTTACTCGGCTAAGCTCTTTTTGCTGCGAGATTGAAAAAATAACCAAATCACTGTACTGATTGGTAACAAAAGAATCCCCTTCAATCACAACATCTTCTATACCTGGCAGGTTTATAAACGCAAGCCCCTTGGGAGACACTGGATTGCTGTTATCAATCACCTGTACGCCCTCGCCTTTTACGGTCGCGTAAAGAGTGGTATCTAATGCATAAAGGCGACTATAACCAGAGTCATGACTGGCATTACTTCGATTAGCATCAATATAAATTTCCGCTTGAAGGTCACTTCTAGACTTAGTAATGGGCGTGGCTTTGTCGTAGCCATCACCTACGCAACCACCAATAGCCACTAAGCATAGAGCTGTAATTAATTTGAGGGCGAGAGTTGACTTTGAAAATGCGACACTGCCATTTACACAGCTTGAGGAAAATACAGTTTTAAAAGAGAAAGCAGTTTTTATACTGTTCATACACTTCCTTGTTTAGGTGAATTAGTAATAAAGTAACGGAGCATTAACGGGCTTTACGGGAGCTCCAAAGCGCCTGAATGGTTAATATGAATGCTCCCAAAAATAACGCCCCCATTAACGGCACCACACCTAACATAGCGGCCTTTGGCCCATTCGTTAGCAATTCACCAGCACTTATAATAAATGCCGGAGCCAGTGCGGTATTGCCATCCATAGTATGGAACGCAGGGGTAAATAATATCACCGCCGACACCATACGAATGAAGTTCACTACGTCTTTATTGCTCCAGTACTTTGTAAATTTTACTGCCACGTAGTACATACCCAGTGCGGCCACTAAATAAAATATCCAGGCGTACTGATATGTTTCGTAATAAGCCATTTAGTTTCTCACCTTTAAATCAATTGCGTATTAATAGCCAAAAAGTCAGGCCTATTCCATCCAGATGATATGGTCTTCCCATTGATCTTCAGGGATTTTATCGTCTGGAATGCCCTTTTTGCGCATTGATTGGTTACGCTTATGTATAGTGTTTTTATCACCACTTCTAAGGTGATGCCATTTAGGCAAAGGCTTACCTTCGCTAATTAAGCGGTACGAGCAACTGGATGGTAGCCAATGAAAATCTTTTACATCTTCAGGTTTTAACCACACACAATTGGGGACCAATTCTTGGCGGCGCTTATATTCCGTGCAGTTACAGGTATCACGGTCTAAATAGCGGCACACTATTTCAGTGTAATGTACTTCACCTGTGTCTTCGTCTTCCAGCTTATGCAGACAGCATTTAGCGCAGCCATCACACAAGCTTTCCCATTGCTCTTTATTCATATCCGCAAGAGGAATGGCTTCCCAAAACGGTTTATCTTTACTGTTCATTTACATTCACTACACTTTCGCTTTAATTACTGTGCCTTAGATTTTTACACATCACGAGTGCTAAACAATGTCGGTATATCTAGCGGAAGTATCTTTATGCAAATCCAACATGTAATCATCTCTTACAGGTGGAAGCTGCAAGTAGTAACCTTTAATTTTTATTTCTTCCATGACTTTTTTAGCATCGGCGCGCCCTAGCTTCCGGTCTTCTGAAATAGGTAATCCCATCACTTCTTGTGGCGTGCCAAAAATAGCCAATAAATCCTCAGGCACACGTTTTAAGGCTTCTAGTCGATTTGTGTATAAATACATTTCTTCTTTTTTAGGACTGCGCCACACGGTTAATAACTGCTTCATAATATTCACCTGTTTTTAAATTTCGTTTAGCCAGCAGCTTACTTAGACAGTTTATTAAGTAACTGCACTAACGGTTGAGCCACTATGGTGTCACGCCAGCCCTGCCAACTATCTGGAACCTTCATGCTTTGCCCAGCATAAGCTTGGCGTAACAGCTTTTCCATGGGCTTTTTACGAGCCAGCAATTCCGGCGGTACATCTAATTCTTCAGCGCGTTTATTAATGAGCGCACGCATTTTTTTAAACCAATCTCCTGCCGCTTGCGACAAGGGCCTGTCCATCATTGCAGGCCACTGAGATTTATCCATATCTTTACAAGACTGGATAATATTAATCATGGTTTGGCCCTCTTTTTTAAGCGTAGCAGGGCGCAATCCTTTAATATGACTAAGCTGTGACATGGATTGCGGTAAACGCAAAGCAATGTCCATTAATAGGTCATCTTTAACAATATGACCACGTGGTTTATTCACGGCTTTACAATGTTGCTCACGCCACTTAACTAACTGTGCTAACACATTCAGCTGATGGCCTTTAAGGCTCCATGCTTTTTTAACGCGTTGGTATGAGTAACCTGTCTGCTGTGCTTCTAGCCAGTCGTCCAACATGCTGGTGCAATCTTCTTCAAACCATGTGAGACGATTCAACTGTGTTAATTTTTCAGTTAATAAATCGGTTATGACCAATAAGTGATTAACGTCTTCAGCGGCATAATGTAACTGGCTATCGCTCAGCGGGCGCTTAATCCAATCGCTGCGGGTTTCCCCTTTATCGACATCTATGTCTAATAGGTTTTTCACTAATTTCTGATAGCCCATTATGCCGCCAAGGCTCGCCATGGAGGCGGCCAATTGAGTATCAAATATAGGGCGCGGTACCACACCCAGATTATGAAAAAACACATCAAAATCTTCGCTGGGACTGTGTAATATTTTTAACACACTTGAAGCACTAAACACCTCAATTAACGGCTGCCACTGATCAATGCAAAGTGGATCAACCAGGTAAGTGTTCTCGCCGTCGTTAATTTGAATTAAGGCTAAGATAGGATAAAAGGTATCCACGCGCATGAATTCGCTATCAAGGGCGATGCGCTCAAGGGTTAACCAATGTTTGGCAATTTCAGCCAATGCATCATTGCTTTTTACGTAAATCGCAGACATATATTATTCAATACCCATTAAGAAATGCTAATACGCCCGGCCAGCGCGTGGGCCAACGTGCCGCCATCAACATATTCAAGTTCACTGCCTAACGGCACACCATGGGCAATACGACTCACAGTGACTTGTTGGTTTAACAACATTTGTTGTATAAATTGCGCTGTGGCTTCCCCTTCAACCGTGGGGTTAGTGGCCAATATGACTTCTTTCACGCCTCGCTCGACCACCAGCTTTTTTAGTTTATCTAAGCCTAATGCATCTGGACCAATACCTTCGATGGGAGACAGGCGCCCAAACAAAACAAAGTAACGCCCTCTAAAGCCAGTTTGCTCTATAGCCAACACTTCTGAAGGGGTTTCCACCACACACAATTGGTTGTCATCGCGCTTGGCATCATCACACACGGGGCACAAATCATTTTCCGTGAGATTGCGACAACTTTTGCAGTGGCCAACTTTTTCAAGGGCTTCACTTAAATGGCCTACCAACATAGCGGCCCCTGCTTTGTCTTTTTCTAATAGATACAAAGCCAAACGCTGAGCCGATTTTTGGCCCACACCCGGTAAAATGGTTAATGAATCAACCAGACTATTAATTAATGGACTAAGCGATGCCATTGATTCAACCTTTAAAAAAATAAAAAGGCAGCGTAGGCTGCCTGGTCGTTCTTGAGGTGTATTCGTTTGCCCAAGCCGGGCCACACCTTTTTGAACTAGCTAATGAAGCTGCTAGGGATAAAAGGCCAGTCATTAGAAACTCACAGCCTACCCCTGCTACTCAACTCATTAGAAAGGCATCTTCATGCCTGCTGGCAAGCCCATGCCTTGGGTCATAGAACCCATTTTATCTGAAGACGCGGCTTCAATTTTACGTACCGCGTCATTTACCGCAGCGGCCAATAGATCTTCAATAATCTCTTTATCTTCTTCCATTAGGCTGTCATCTAAAGAAACGCTTTTCACGTCGTGACGACCAGTCATAACAATTTTTACTAAGCCAGCACCCGATTCACCGGTGGTTTCAGCATTAGCCAGCTCTTCTTGCATCTTCTGCATTTTTTCTTGCATTTTTTGCGCTTGCTTCATCAAGCCGCCCATGCCGCCTTTCATCATTTTGGATATCCTCAACTTAACTGTTTAATTTGGCTATTTTACTTATAAATGGACATAAATGCCCGCTTTTAAGCATCTATAGGCGTAATGCTGTCCATTATAACCTGTGCAGCAAACGCTTGTCGCAGGGCTTGAACATTTGAATCGTTTTCAATGCTGTTTATGGCTTGTTGCTGGCGCTCTGCCACTAGGCGCTGTATGCGCTGGGCTGGCGTTTCATATTGCCAAGGCCCTTCTACTACCTGAATTTTATAGCTAGTAGATAGAGTTTGATTGAGTATTTGGTTGAATTTCTGCTGATGATTATCACCAAATAATCGCATGTGGCCTGCATCCGAGTGAAATAACAGGCTCTCGCCCTGTATTTGCATCAAGCATGTATTGGCCACCAAGTTGCGCAGCATGCCTTCTACTGGCAATGCAGTGAATATCAACGGCCAGCTAGTGGGGCTAAGGGGCATCTGTAGAAGCTCAGCTTTTTCTTTTACTTTTTCTTGGACGGAGGCACTGACAGCCTCCTCTGCCTTGGTAGTCTCTTTCACAGGGACTTCATTTGAAGCGGGCTGCATCAAGGGCTTAGGCATTGATGGCGCGGCTTGAGCCTTAACGGAGACTGAACCCGCGGCGTCTTTCGGCGCTTCTTCCACTCTAGATTGCATGGCCTGTGCACTACTGCCCGCGTCTATGTATTCCACTTCGCCCATAGGTTCAGGGTTCCAAGGCGGCTCAAGCGCCTGGACAGCCGGGGCTGGTTTTGCCTTGGCCTCCTGAACACGAGCCTGCATGGCTTCTATTGGGCTAGGAGACGCCGCAGTCTCTTCCCTTACAATCTGTGTCGTTGCCGGCGCTCCTATACTTTGAGGTGCAGGCATGGCCTCTGAAACAGGCAAAGTGTTCGTAACGCTATGAGGCACCTCATGAGCCATAGGTGTTTTTAAATTTGATACAGGCGCGCCAGCTGTTACAGGTGCCTGTAATGGAGCATCGGCCTCATTGGCAGCCTGAACCGCCCCACCTTGCTGGGGCTGACGCTGGGTAAGCGTCAGATCAGACTTTTTTGCTGGGGCTACCCCTGTGGCAGGCGGTACTTGATCGGCAGCACTGCCTACCGGGGCAAAGTTAAGCATGCGCAATAAGGTCATTTCCATGCCTGCTCTTGGGTCTGGGGCTAGGGGCAAATCGCGCTTGCCAGTTAAGGCCACCTGGTAAAACAACTGCACCATGGCAGGGCTCATGGCGTTAGCCAAGACCATAACTTGCTCTTTGTCACCTTGACTGTTATCAACCGCGTCGGGCACCGCTTGAGCGATGGCAATTCGATGAATTAAGCCCAATAAATCGGCCAGCAAATTATTGAAATCCACTGCGTGCTCAGCCATTTGTGAGATTAACGACATGGTTTGCACAGCATTGGCTTCGGCCAAAGCAGTGGCTAACTGAAAAACTCGTCCACGATCCACTGTGCCCAGCATGCTGGCCACATCTTGTTCGTTAATTTGACCGTTACCAAAGCTGATAGATTGGTCGGTAAGACTTAAGGCGTCTCTCATACTGCCTTCTGCAGCCTTACCCAAAAGCCATAAGCCAGGCTCTTCAAAGGTAATTTTCTCATGACCTAGTATGGTCTTTAAATACCCCACAATGCGCTCTGGCGTCATATTTTTAAGGCTAAACTGCAAGCATCGCGACAAGACTGTGGCCGGCAATTTTTGTGGATCTGTGGTGGCCAATAGAAATTTAACGTGTGGCGGTGGCTCTTCTAGGGTTTTTAATAACGCGTTAAAGCTGGAATTAGACAGCATGTGCACCTCATCTATGAGGTAGACCTTGAAGCGCCCGCGAGTAGGGGCGTATTGCACGTTGTCTAGAATTTCGCGGGTGTCTTCCACCTTAGTACGAGATGCGGCATCCACTTCAATCAGATCAACAAATCGCCCTTCACTGATTTCGGTACAGCTATTACAAGTGCCGCACGGCTCTGAGCTAATACCCTGTTCGCAATTAAGGCATTTAGCGAGAATTCGAGCAATGGTGGTTTTCCCCACCCCTCGAGTCCCAGTAAACAAATAAGCATGGTGTAAACGCTGGTTATCAAGGGCGTTGATAAGCGCACGCATCACGTGTTCTTGCCCTACCATGTCCTTAAAGAATTGCGGTCGCCATTTCCTAGCAAGTACCTGATAACTCATGATTCACCTTGAAAAATTATAACCGCGCATGACGCCCAACTGCATAGCCAGTCCTGATTTAATGCGTTAAAAACACTCAGGATACAGCCGTAAAATAATGGAAAGAGATGATATAGCACCGTCTGAAAAGATGCTAGCTGGGAAGCCGTTTAGCCCATGATTCAGGGCTTTAGAGAGCATTTATTATACGAAAGATAAGCTCACTATTCTCTACCTGACCCAGCCATGGGAACCGCACCTTCCTTACACTTCTTAATTTATATTTACCTATCTTTGTCAACTTTAAGAATGCTGGTGCGTTTTTATAAATACCGCGACACAATCGCAATCCAGAACAGAGGTAGGCATGGTATTTAATCCGTTAAAACAAATAAGACTTAAACCTCTCACCTTAGGTTTAATAAGCAGCATGGTATTAAGCGCCTGCATTGAAATTCCCCAAGAAATGAGCGAAGACACCGCCAGTGCTAATGACAGCGAAAATCAAGAAAATAGCGACACGACTGAGCAAACCGACACCATCAGCTCCAGTGATCGTGATTTGGCATTGCCCAATTTAAGCTTTAATTACGCCAACATCACTTTGCCAGAGCACTTTTTAGTCAACAATTACCCTGACAGCATGCCATTTCAAAAGGCCGTGGTTGAATATGACAACACCCCAGCGAGTAACCCCATTACTGATGCCGGAGCCACCCTTGGTCGAGTATTATTTTACGACACTAAGCTCAGTGCAAACGACACCACATCCTGCGGCTCATGCCACATACAAACTTTTGCTTTTTCAGACCCCGAGCGCTTAAGCCGTGGCTTTGATGGCGGTCATACTCGCCGGCGCAGCATAGGCCTAACCAATGGGCGCTTTTACGAAAGTGGTAAGTTTTTTTGGGATGAACGAGCAGGCAGTTTAGAAGAACAAGTCTTACTGCCCATTCAAGATGCCGTAGAAATGGGCATGGATTTAACCACTCTTGTGGGCTTACTCAGTGCGCAAGATTATTACCCCGACCTATTCACCCGTGCGTTCGGCGACAGTCAGGTGACTCGCGAGCGAATTGCACTGGCGCTGGCGCAATTTGTACGCAGTATTATTAGCACCACCTCACCTTATGACTTAGGGCGCGCGCAGGTTGAGAGCCCATTGGATGACTTCCCAAATTTCAGCAATCAAGAAAACCAAGGTAAACGCATTTTTAACACCCCAGGGAATGACTTACCTTCTTGCGCTGGTTGTCACCAAAGTGAAGCCTTTGTGGGGGCCAACCCTGCCACCAACAATGGCTTAGACCGCCGATCGACTGATGATTTTGGCATAGCTGAAAGTACCGGATTGGAAACAGATGAAGGTAAATTTAAAACCCCAAGCTTGCGCAACGTGGCGCTTAGACCACCCTTTATGCACGATGGACGTTTTCGGGATTTAGACGATGTGATTGATTTCTACAGCCGCGACATTGAAGATCACGACAATTTAAATCCATTTCTTAGAGATAATCGTGGCCAACCGATTCGATACCGCTTTAATCGTGATGAACAACGGGCTTTGGAAGCGTTCTTACACACTCTTACTGACACCCAAATGATTAATGATGAAAAATACAGCGACCCTTTTGAATAAAGAGTCGCTATTTTAGGGAGCAGCCGTGAAGGAAAGCTTACCGGCAATTTAGCAGCAAGGTAAGCTTTTCAATTTTCGCTCTAAAATACGTTACTCGTCTTTGGCAATAATGTTGTCAGGAGACTCTGCACCAGCTTGTTGAGCATACCAGCGCGCACTTAAACGCGGCGCGATACTTTTTAAAATAGGGCCGTAGTTCTGCTTTTTAAAATCTTGGTTGATGCCGCCATCTTTTGCCGACCAAGCATGGCAAGTATTACGAGCATAGCGCTCCATGGTATTCATGGCCACCGGCACCGCCTTTAAAGGCAGCTCTTCATCAAAACTGCGGAAGCTTTTATTCCAAGAATATACCTGGGGTAAATACGGCACGATGGACTGCAATAACGTATACAGATGAAAGCAAGAACCAACCCCTTCATACAGCTCTTTTATCTTCACACTAAAGCCACTGCCCACCGCCACACCAATTAAGTCACTGGCATCCCTAGGCAGATGCTCACACAAATTTTTCACAGCCATTTTAGGCAATGCAAATTGCGCATCGGTTATGACCCGCTGGTTAATATCCACCACCAAACTTAACACCATGCAGTGCACCACATGTTCTTTTTCTGGGTCTTCAAAATCACGACGAGTATCGGTGATCTGCCCGCGAATCTGTGCATGCACGTCATCTATTAAACAGGTTTCAATTTGAATGTTGCGCTTGGATGCCGAAGGATTTTTCAGCGGTAAAATATCTTCAAAATAACGGGCCATTTTCTACACCTACACGACCTTGCCATGAACATTCATAGGCAAGCAATTTTTAAAAAAGTTTAGGGGATGGAATATATGAAGTATATGGCCAGAATCATCAATAGGGGATGCGAAAGCGTTAATTAAAAGTCACATTATGGCATTAGGCGAAACTATGACACTGGCCTTATAAAACGAGCCACTCTCAATGACCAGTTGCCACCCTTGGTTATTGCAGGCCTGCTGCGCAATGTACAAACCTAAGCCATACCCATAACCAGGTGATGGTGATGGTGAACAATCTTTCTCTTGAAAGCTTTGAGACTGGGCAGTAGATACCTTATTCTCAACCCATATGGCACTCTCATTTGCCCCAACATACACACTTCCTGGCTCACTGTATTGCACGGCATTTCTTAATAAGTTTTCAAGCACTATTTTTAAAGGTGCCAACGCTACCAATAACGATAAACCCCCAGGGACAGCCATTTTAAAGTGAACTCCTTTTGGTAAATGTACACTTTGTAGGCCCTCAATTATCTGCAGTATTAAGGATGAAACACATACATTTTGAGAAGACACACTCTTCTCATTTTTCCAAATACTTAATAAGGTATTCGCCAAAGAGACCATATCATTATTGGCAACTCTAATTTTTTGAAGTTTATCTTTTACCTTTTTATCAAGATCTTTTTTTTGCAATAAATCTAACGCCACAGAGGTAATGGCCATAGGTGTGCGTAATTCATGACTCAATCCCTGTATAAGCATGCGCTCTTTCTGGGTTTGGTTATGAGTTTTTTGCAAGGCTGCTTGTAATTGAAGCGCAAATTTCTGCACCTCTGTAAACTGCATACTCCATAAAGCGCGCTGCTGATCACTGTCTTTCACACAAGCAGTATCAAGGCACTGCTGATCACTAAATAACTGCAATGCTTGCATGGATTTTATTACACGCAGATAAATAAGCGTAGCGCCTAGCGCCATGACCAAAAGAACACCCAACAGGGTTAAAACAGCCACCTCAAAAATGGACATGCCAGGCAGTTCATCACCTTCATTAAAATGAAAGCGGTGAAAAACAAATAGGTTTTCATTACTTGAAATAGAGTCATTTAAAGGGAGTTTAATCCCGTACGTAAAAGAATCGGCATTTTGAAAAGTAAAATACTGAATACCTTTAGACACTCTTTCCAAATGACTATCGACTATAGCTCTGTAATTGTCAGGTAATGCACTCACACCTAAATAATACTGCTTATTATTGTTATTAACTGGCAAAGATTGTTTGGCTGCCAACAAAGACTGGGCGTACTGAGCATCTTGCAACAAATAATGCTCGCTCGAATCATCCAGCCCCCAATTGTAAACGGTGTACATCAGCACGCTGAACACACCGGCCAATATACATCCCATTAATAATAAGCGATTTCTCAGATATTGAGAGAGGGTTTCTTTAGCCATTAATTTACTCGTAACGCCAAACCCACACCTCTTATGGTGTGCAACAAAGGGGAATCTTCATTGGTTTCAATATTCTTTCGTAACCGGTACACCAACATTTTAAATGCATCCGTTGACGGTGCTCCTTGAGGCCAAATCTCATCTTCCAAATCAATTTTATTAACAATACTCGGGCTTTTCCTTGCCAACAATAAAATCAAACGCCATTCATCAGGAGACAAATGCACCACAACACCGTTACGTTGGACTTTTTTTTCATCAATAATGACCTCTAGATCACCCACCTGAATCACACTGCTTCGCTGACGACGATGTGCCAGCACTTGAATACGTGCCACTAACTCCTCCATGGCAAAGGGCTTCACCAAGTAATCATCGGCGCCGCCCTTGAAACCAGCCAACTTATCTGACAAAGCGTCTCGTGCTGTTAGCATAATGATGGGGGTATTTACCCCTTGAGCTCGAACCTGCTCGCATACTTGTAAACCGTTTATACCTGGCACATTGATGTCTAGCACAATCACATCATGTTCATTATTAATAATTAACTGCAAAGCCTGCTGGCCATTACTGGCGTGGTTGCACTCAATATTTTCTTCAGCTAAATATTCAACCACTAATTGCGCTAATGTTTTTTCATCCTCTAATAACAGCACTAACATAAAGGCCCTTAAATTATTAAGCAGTGAACCACATCCATTGTTCACTGCTTGGTTAAAAATATGAGATAACCTATTATTTCTGGTAAATTATTTTCCCTGCAAAAATCGTTGTTAGCACTTGTGTTTTTGCAATATTTTGCAGAGGGATATCAAGCAGATTTTGATCAATAATAATCATATCTGCTTTTTTCCCCACTTCAATGGAACCTGCAATATTCTCTTGTCCTAAGCTATAGGCACCATTGATCGTATAGGCGCGAATAACAGCATCTAAACTGGGCAGACTCTGCGCCCCTCTTGTTAAGGCATTTTGCATGCCCACAAATGGCGAGAGCGTACTGACATCCCAGTCACTGCTTAAGGTGATGGTGGCGCCTGTTTGATAGACATCATTTACAGGCAACATATCATGGGCGCGCTGGCCAATGAGTGGCTCCATTTCATGAAAATGTTGTGGCTTAGTAAAGTCTCCTGCCAATTGAAAGTCGGCAATCACCCCCAACTGAGCAAAACGATTAATGTCTTGCTTACTAACCATTTCAACATGAGTGATACGATGACGGGCTACAGAATTGATGTCTGCATTATTTAACGCATATTCAATGGCGTCTAAAGACTCTTGCACACCTCGGTCGCCAATTGCATGAATGTGCATATTAAAGCCTACTGCTTGCAGCTCTGACGCATACAAAGACAAGCGGTCTTTATCGAAATAATTTAAGCCCTTCGCCCCCACTTCCTCAAAGTAATCTTCATAAGGGCTTAAAAGAGCCGCCGTTGTATTGTGTGTAATACCGCCACTGTAAAGCTTCACTTGGTTAACTCGCAACAAACTGCCAGCGTCATTACTGTACATACTTTTAAGTTTATTCAATTGCTGGGCGTCATTCATGTCTGGGTAAGCCCATAACCCTAAGGTAGTACGTGCGGTCAGTTGATTTTCTTTTTGTGCTCGCTGCCAAGTTTCAAGATAATTTCTGCGCCAATACACACGAGCATCGGCAATAGACGTGATGCCATTTTTAGCCACCTGCTCCAAGCCATACAATAACCCGTGGTAATTACTTTCCATTCGTGAAGGTGTCGGTGCAAGCGCTAGATCAAATATTAAATCACCGGCCGCATCTAGCAACACACCATTAGGGTGACCAAGCGAGTCTTTTAAAATGGCACCGCCTTGTGGATGAACGGAGCTTGCAGTGACGCCAGCCAATTGCAATGCCTTGCTATTGACCCACACTGAATGAGAGGTGGCCTCCATAATGGCCATGGGGCGCTCGCTCTCAATGGCATCCAACCATTTTTTAGGTGACGTATTGGATGCCAATAAGGTATTTATATTATGACCCCAACCCAGCAACCATTCTTGCTGGGTGTTGTTAGCAGCACAGCTCTTCAATTCAGCAAGCCAATGATTCAAGGTTTGTTCACTATCAAGGGTGCATTTAATTTCATCTAGACCGGCTTCTAAAGGATGTAAATGGGTGTCATGAATACCTGGCAGGACCATTTTTCCTTGCAAATTAATGACCTCTGTTTGCTCCCCTATAAAGGCCTGAGAATTCTTAGTGCTGCCCACAAAGGTTATTTCATCCCCTTCCATGACCACAGCTTCATGAATCGCCTGTTCATTGTTAACGGTATAAATTTGACCATTTACCAAAGCCAAACTATTTAACTTTCCTGATTCAACCGAACTGGCCACACACGCCATCAATGGCACAGCTAATAGGGTAACTAAGAGGGGCTTGTTAAATAAAGATACAAGAGGGAACTTCATGATCGTGCAACCTGCCATTCAATAAGAAGCCACAAGGTTATCAAGTCACAGGTAACGGTAAGGTAACAACGAATCAATCAATGATTGAACATAGTGAGTATAGGTAAAACTAAAGAGAATTAAATTAACAAGAGCTGGATAATATAAAAGGGAGGTGGAGGGACCTCCAGCCACACCCCGGCACACAAGTCCACTACTACCGTTGCTCCCTTCCGGGCCTGGCGGAGTTCATAGTTTATTGTTGCGGGGGGACCGGAGGCCACCATAATGGGCCGAAACTAGAAATTGGCCGCTATGTGCTATAAAGCACGCGCATTGTCTTAAAAAATCCAAGTCTATTCAAGGACTTATTCGCAAAATGTGAAAATAAAGCCGTTATGCGACAAATTCCCAGTTTTTATAAAAAGCAGAGTACAATTTAGCTATCTTCAGATTAAAGCACCAAGCACGGTCAAATTATGCTCACGATTTATCCCATCGCCATTTACGAAGACAATTATGTTTGGGTAATTGAACACCAAGGACAAGTCGCGGTTGTTGACCCGGGTGACAGCCAGCCTGTGGTGGACTATCTACGTAAGCGAAATTTGTCATTAGATTACATATTGGTGACCCATAAGCACTGGGATCATGTCACCGGCATTAAAGAACTTACCGGCACTTTTCCTAATTGTGAAGTTTATGGCACCGGTCATGAAACGATTCCCTGCTTGCAACACCCATTATTAGGAGGAGAAACCCTTTCACTAATGGGCCTTGACTGGAAAGTGATGTTTACCCCAGGCCACACGTTAGGGCAAATTGCTTTTTACATGCTCGATAAAGAAGGCCAAGGGCATTTATTTAGTGCTGATAATATTTTCGTGTGTGGTTGCGGTCGAATGTTTGAAGGCACTGCCGAGCAATTTCAAGCTTCTTTAGCAAGCCTAATGGCCCTCCCCCACAACACCCTTATTTATGGCACCCATGAATACACCTTGGCCAACATTAATTTCGCTTTACACATAGAGCCCAATAATACCTACACCCTTCATCGTCAAGATGTGAGCCAAACCCTCAGAGAAGAAGGCAAACCTACCTTACCCACTACTGTGGCCGACGAATTAAAATCCAATCCATTTGTACGCTGGAACCAGCCCGACGTGATTCGCGCAGCTGAGCATTTCAGTGGCTTAAAACTCAACAGTGATGCCGCCGTATTCGGAGTTATTCGCGCCATGAAGGATCAGTTCTAAAGCAAGCTACTTGTTTATATGAGGCTCGAATATTCTGCCATTTCACATTGTGCTGCTCTAGGCTGCGAGCATGGTCTATTTAACCTGCCTTGTGTAGAGACAGCGCATTACCGCTATTTCACATTATGCTGTTCTAGGCTGCGAGCATGATCTATTTAAACTGTGTTGTGTACGGAATGCGTATTGCCGCCATTTCACATTATGCTGTTCTAGGCTGCGAGCATGGTCTATTTAACTCGTGTTGTGTACAATGCGCGCCATTTAACACTATTCAAGTTAGCGGGTTTATCCATGCAGACTGTTCAGCATATTTTTGAACAAAATAAAACACCAAAACCACTTGTTGCAGCGATCAATGCTGTTTTAGACGCCAGTAAAGAAATTGCCTTTCTTTTACAAAAGGGCGCCATGGGTGGTGTTCTAGGGTGTGCTGATCAAGAAAACGTACAAGGTGAAACTCAAAAGAAACTAGACGTCATCTCTAACGATCTATTAAAAGACACGTTGAAAGCCTGTCCTGAAGTTGCTGGCATTGCCAGTGAAGAAGAAGACTTTCCAGTACCTGCCAATAAGGACGGTGAATTTCTAGTGATTTTCGATCCACTGGATGGCTCTTCTAATATCGACATAAACGTAACCGTAGGTACTATCTTTTCTATTTTGCCTAGCAATGGTGGCGATGGCAGCGATGAAAAGACCTACCTTCAATCAGGTCGTAACCAACTAGCTGCTGGTTATGTATTGTATGGGCCTTCTACTTTATTGGTCATGACAACCGGCCAAGGGGTAGATATTTTCACAATGGACCCAACCACAAAAGAGTTTGTACTGACCGATTGCCAATCTAAAATTACGCCAAGCACTCAAGAGTTTGCCATTAACATGTCAAACCAACGCTTTTGGGCCAAACCCATGCAAAACTATGTGGCCGACTTGCTTCAGGGTGAAGAAGGGAAATTGGGTAAACGTTACAACATGCGTTGGATCGCTGCCATGGTGGCCGAAGTGCATCGTATCATTAGCCGTGGCGGTATTTTCATGTACCCATGGGATAATCGTGACCCAAGTAAACCTGGTAAATTACGCTTAATGTACGAAGGCAACCCCATGTCTATGCTGGTTGAGCAAGCTGGCGGATTATCCAGTAATGGCGATATTGCCATTATGGACATTCAACCAGAAAAAATTCATCAGCGCGTACCTGTTATTCTGGGCAGTAAAGAAGAAGTAGAAACCGCACTGAGCTATCAGTAGTTTTCTCGCGCCAGTTTTCTAAGCTGGCGCTTCACCCCCCTTTATCCCAGTTATTTTTCACCTCAATAAACTCATCACCCGACACCGCACGACTCACATAAAACCCTTGAACTAAATCACAAGACATATCGGATAATCGATCTAATGTTTGCCTATCTTCGGCACCTTCCGCCACCACGATTAACGAAAGGTTATGAGCCAAGTTAACAATCGAGTTAACAATAATTTCATCCTGCTTATTGTTGCACATGTTTCGAACAAACATGATATCTATCTTCAAGGCATCTATGGGCAGTTGCCGTAAATACACCAGTGATGAATGCCCTGTACCAAAGTCATCTACTGAAATACTTACTCCCATCTCGCTAATTTTAATAAGCGTATACAGAGCCCGCTCTGGATCTGCCATAAGAGCGCTTTCGGTAATTTCCAATTCAAATAATTTTGGCGGCACTTCATATTCATCTAATTTATTTTTAATAAATGACAATAAATTATCATCCAGCAAATTTCGGGTAGAAACATTCACCGACACTTTTATTTCAACACCCGTTAATAACCATTTTTGAATTTGCTTTAAGGCTTGATCAATGACCCATTCTGTCATGGGGATAATGACATCGCTTAACTCAGCAATAGGAATAAACTCTCCAGGACTCACCAATCCCATATCTGGGTGCTGCCAACGAATTAAGGCTTCCGCCGCATGAATGCTTAGTTTTTGTAAATCATATTTTGGCTGGTACAGTAAAAAGAACTGGTCCTCCTCTATACCCCGCTCCATGGCAGCCATTAAAGCCAATCGCCTAGGACTATTTTCATCCATTTGCTGGCGATAATATAAAATCCCTCCAGGGTGTTTTTTGGCTTGATACATGGCAACGTCTGCACAACGAAACAAAGTACTGGTATCACCACCATCTTGTGGGTAAAGGCTAATGCCGACGCTGCCACCAATCACAACATTCAGCTGACCAAGATCAAAAGGCTCACGAATTTTTCTTAAAATATCCTGAGCCAATTTTTGAGCATCTTCAACACATTGCAATGAAGGAATGATCACTGCAAATTCATCCCCTCCTAAACGAGCAAAAAAACCACGACAAGAATTTAACAGCGGGCGAATTCTCGGCTCAATTTTTTTAAGAAGCACGTCACCATAATGATGACCCAAGGTGTCATTCACCTCTTTAAAGCGATCTAAATCGATGAGCAACAAACCCACTTTAAAACCAAACTGTTGCGCTTGATCTACTTTTTCTTCTAGGGTTTCACGCAAAGTTAAGCGATTAGGTAATCCGGTAAGCGCATCATATCGAGCTTGATGCTCTAGATTTTGAATGTGCATTCGACTTTGAGTGATATCACGAATGATCAACCAAAGCCTTAATAAGTGGCCATCTTCGATATCCACCATAATACTGCAACTTAACCACTGAGTTTGATCGCCATCTCCTTTATGCACTAAATCTATATTTTCACTGCCATAACCGCTTTGAAATACATATTCAATGGCATGCCTTAAGCTATTAATATTCAGTAGCTGACCTATGCTCATATCGGTTGTGACGTTAAACATTTTTGAAAATGCAGGATTATAATTATTAACCCTTGCTACTTGTAAAAGCGTTGACCACTGTCTATCAAAAGCGTCTTCTAGACGAATACCTGGGTAAACGTAAATATCGGCAATGGCTTCATCGCTTCGATCAATAAACGCATGGTAACGATCATTACTGACTTTAATTTGATGCTTGTCATGGATATGTTCCAGTTCGAAGCGCACTCGTAAGCTCAAAACTGATAAAAAATCCCGCAATGCATGATTCAATTTAAAGGGCTGCTTTTGCAGTATAAGAATGATGCCTAATTCTGCTTGCCCCTCGTCACATAAACTCACGCCCCCTACATAGCGTGTGTCAAACTGTTTTATAAAATGATCTTCACTTGCACTTTCCAGTTCTGAAATATTCAGCCAATGCCAATGATTTCTTTGAGAAGACAAGGTGTGATCCATTTTTAAATCACTAAAGATATCCACACCCGTTTTATCTCCTTTGTGAGCCAAGTGGATGTATCGGCGGGCATCACTATCGAAGCGCGCAATATAAATTAAACTGCCAGAGAAAAAACCATGAATAATATTCACTATGGCCATCAAGGTACTTTCACCATGATGGTCTAAATCGTGTAACACTTTGGCCATGAAATCGTTCTGCAATTGCACTGAGGTGGTTTCGGTGGCGATGTACGCCCAACCATCACCTTTAGGCAAAGCAAACTTAGCAACCCAGTAAGCAAAACGCTCCCCTTGCGGGCTCGTTAACCACGTATTTTGCTGCTCTTTTGTACAATGCTCAAAAGGATTTTGCTGAACAAACCTCTCTTGAATAGTATGAAAGCGTTTATTGCTATAGGTAATTCGATTATCGCGTTGAACAAAGACTGCAGCAGGTAATTTTTCGTAGATATCCCTTAACCACTTTTGATAATTCCCCATGTACTGGTTGTCATATAGGCGGATATAGGTAAGACGCAGCAGACCCACTAAACTCACCACCACCATTAACACGGCAAGGGTAAACAGTAAAACCTGAAGGCCCGCTAAAAAATGATTGCCAGTGACCTGAACATACAAAGTAATGCCTTGAGCCAACACCAACATGGACAAACTGCCCAGAAATAAAAAGTACACGGCATTTTCCATGGCGCGCCGCAGCACACGCCCAAATATCACAAAGGATATGAGCAGCAAGACAAAAAATAGCAAGCGAGCAACCAGAAAATAATCGGTTAGAGCCACAAACAGCATTCACTTTTTAACGACTATCCTTTAGGTATAGCCAACTGCAAATGGCATGGCCATTAGACAGGCCATATTTGAGTCATTGACAGAGACCTCACTAGGTTTTAGGGTGCGCAAAACAAATATTTAAGGTAACTGCTTATGCCATTTTTACCCATTAGCGGGTTTTATGCCTCTCTATTGGCTTTGCTTATGATTCACCTCGCTTATGCCGTGGTTAAACAGCGAATCAAGTTTAAATCGGGCCTAGGTCACGAGGAACAAGCATTGATGGTGGCAGGCCGTAATCATGCCAACGCCAGCGAATACATACCCATTGGCCTCATTCTTCTGGCGTTAGCGGAACTTAATGGCGCTAATTTTTTATTACTGCACTTAGCGGGGCTAGGCTTGCTCGTATCAAGGGTGGCCCATGCTTGGGGCTTTAAAGAAGGACAAGGAGAAACCCATGTAGGGCGCTATTGGGGCACCTTAATTACCTGGATCTCAATTGTCATGCTAAGCCTTATTAACTTGGTGTATGTCTGGGGGTACTTAATTTAATGTTGATAAGTCACATCACTCAGCCCACATCACTTGCCCCTTCTATAAAAATAATAGGTTTATCATGAGTAAAATTATTGAAGGTCTTTTCTATTCCAAACTAGGGCAATCACTTATGAGTGCCGTTGGGGTAAAAACACCTCACACACTAAAGCGCTACGAAGGAGAAGTGCCCTGGGTAATGGAATGCGTATTACTGGTGCGACCAGCAAGCGATGCACTAAATAAAGTGTTAGAAGAAGCCCACATAGCAAACCAAATATTTAATGCCGACATCAATGACCCTTGTGGGGCCCTACTATTTGATGCCACAGAGCTGGAAACAATTGAACAGCTGGAAACTCTCAAAAGCTTCTTCAGCCAAGCCGCCAAAAGGCTGCCAGTGTCTGGACGAATTGTCATAATAGGCAAAAGCCCCACCAGTTGGAGCAGCCTTGAACAAGCCTCCATAATGGATGCCCTAAACGGCTTCACTCGAGCCTATGCTAAAGAGCTGGGCCCGAAAGGCATCACGGTTAACTTGGTTTACGTGGAGGGCTGCATAAATGCATCACTCACCACACCTTTGTGTTTCTTATTAAGCCACAAGGCCAGCTACATCACAGGCCAGCCTATCTACATTAAACATTTACAGGCTTTGCCTGAGCAGGGCTCTAATTGGCAAGCTCCCCTTTCAGGAAAACTGGCCTTGGTAACCGGTGCCGCCCAAGGAATAGGGGCAGCCATCGCCAAAACCCTTAGCCGAGACGGCGCTACTGTGATTGGCCTAGACATTCCCAATGCCAAGCTCATGCTCGAAGCCACCATGGCCAGTATCAATGGGCAAAGCCTCACCACCGACATTACCAACCCCCACGCATTTGCAGACATACAAACCGCCCTAAATGGGCGCAGTTTGGACATTCTGGTTCATAATGCAGGAGTCACTCGAGATAAAACCCTAGCCAAAATGCCTGAGCACTTTTGGAGTATGACGCTAGATATCAACCTAAATGCGCCCATTCAAATTACTCAGGCACTAGACAAGCACCAAATGCTTAGCCCTCAAGCTCGAGTAATTTGCATCAGCTCCATCAGCGGTATTGCAGGCAATGTTGGGCAAACTAACTATGCCGCCTCGAAGTCAGGCATTGCAGGCTTTGTCCGCCAACAAGCCCAACACTGGAACGACACGGGTAAAACCATCAATGCCATTGCACCGGGTTTCATCGAAACTCAAATGACCGATCAAATTCCTTTTGTGACTCGTGAAATGGGCAGGCGCATGAACTCATTGTCTCAAGGGGGGCAACCACAGGACGTAGCAGAAGGGGTGGCTTTGTTTGCTCAACCCAATAGCTATGGTTTGAATGGGCAGTTATTACGCGTATGCGGGCAATCGTTAATCGGTGCCTAAAATGAAAATAGGCGGGAAAGCTAGCTAAAAAAGTCTTTCCTCGCTCTTTTTCCCCCACAACTGCCAGCGCTGCCCTTTATAAATAAAATAAACGTACTTCTCAAACGGCTTCTTTTTACTTTCCAGTGCACGCTTTAAGTCACGGTGCTTGCGGTCCTTGAGGTTTATTTTTGTTAGCCAGTCTGGCACGTCAACCGCATACCAAGATAAATAAATTTCGCAAACATAGTCGTCATTTTGCGGGGTCACATTACTGATACTAAATATGTCCTTTATGCTGGGGCGCCCATAAAAAAAACCTTGATCGCTCACCCACATATTGTCTTGGTTTAGACTGTATTCAAAGCCACCGACACTCACCTCTCTGGGTTCCCCATACATGATTTTTTCAGCTAAGAATCGCGATTTAGCCTTATTAATCAACCCCAGCTTTACCCAGGGATCTAGAGCTTTAATCATCACTTTATGAGTTCGCTCTACCTCTACGGGAAAGTCATAGGGCTTAAAAAACAACAATTTCTGCCCAAACTCATTGTTAAAGACCTGCCTGACCTCTTTATCGGTAGGAGCGTTAGGTATTTGCGCATAACCAAACTGAGCACAGCCAAGCAGGCATAAAACAATCACTTGAACGCACCGTACCATCACACCACCTGTATCCGATATTCATATGAATTCTGTAAGCCTAGCAGCTAATGAACAATGAATAGGCTCAATACTGCCAAAAACAATAAAGCTAACTACACTTAAACCATAACTTAACTTAATAGCTTATTTGAGGGGACCCTATGGCAATCAGCATTGCAAAAGCCTCTGTCTTTGTGACTGAACTTCTGGAGGTATTGGAAGATTTGTATTGGGAGTCGGCTAGCATTACCGTCAAAAACCAATGCTTTAACGTAGTAAGGTTATTGCAACAAGAGCTAACCGAGCTGACAAAAATGTCGGTTCAAGATCACCATTATGATTACGAGTTAATTGCATGTTCGGTGGCAGACATGAGCCAGTGCCTTGATGAACTGGTACAGTTACTGTCAAGTGAAGCCCTTAGGACCCGCACACGCAATCACTTAACGCCTCTATTGGCTAAGTCAAAAAAGGTGTTCTCTTAAGGGAAAGCGGCTGTTTATAAGAATTAGACCGGATCTGGCTCACTGACAAGGTTAGAAAAGGCTTCATCTGTATTGGCGATCACCCTATTTCGGCCGCTGTGCTTAGCTTGGTAAAGTGCATCGTCAGCGCTTTTTTGCCATTGCTCAATGCTCATTTGAGTAGAAGCACTGGCTAATCCCACACTAATCGTGACCAACCCCAATTGAGTTTGGGCATTTTCGATTTTTAAAGCCTGGACCCCTTCCAAAATTCGCTTAGCCACGTGCATGGCCCCTTCTTTCGGGGTTTGAGGCAGTATAATGGCAAATTCTTCACCGCCTATTCGGGCCGCAATATCATGGGGACGTACTGCCTCGCGTTTAAATACTTGAGCTAGTTTATATAAACACTGGTCGCCGGCCACGTGCCCATACTGATCGTTAAATTTTTTAAAATGATCAACATCTATCAACAGCAAAGAGCTAGTGCTTTTTTGTCTCATGTTCTGACGCCAGCACCTATCAAGATCTTGGTTAAATTTGCGGCGATTAAATAGCTCGGTAAGAGTGTCTGTGACACTTAAGTTTTCAAGCTGGGCCACATAGCGCACCCGCTGCACATGCTGAGACAAACGCAAAAAGACATTATCTAAATGAAACGGCTCACAAATATAATCAAGCGCACCACTTTGCAGAACTCTTTGCTCTCGCTTTTCATCAAAAGTATCAGAAAAAATAATTAAGTTTTTAGGCAAAACCATAGCGGCTTGAGTGCAAGCTGAAAATTGGTTCCAGTCCCAAACATGCAATTGAGCCTGCTCTGAGCATTCAGCGTGCTCTAAGCTATCACAGCCCGACACCCACGCTTGCAGTTGCTTTTGCAATACAACATTGGAAAGTTGAAAATTAATGATGAAACAAGCTTTCATCTAGCCTAGCACTCCCTGTTAAATTTCAGATCGAACACTAAATGTTCAGACTGAATTTTAACCACCTTATCCCTGTGCAAATACATAAGACTAAAGCATTGTTTTTGTTTGAATTACGAACCACGACTTTACCTAAATAAAATTAATGAAGATACATTTCCTTGCCCTTAATAATAAAAAAATCTAAGTAAATAAGGTACTTAGCGCCCCTTACCTCAAATGCAAAGAGCCTTTACAATATGCAATCTTTAATAAAATTTTTTTACAAATACATGTTAACTTGTGAAAAATATGCAACCACTAATTAAGCATAACCCGTGATCAATATCACAAGTTTTAAATCAATATTTTAAAGTAACAATGTACACAGTAAATATTGTCAACCAAGTGAATCATAGGAAACTTAAGCCTCCTTCAGCACTTGTTACGGTTAAAATACATACAACCTCTTTATGGGTAATCAACCACCTACAAAGCATTATTTAATTGGAGCACATATGTCGTTAGTTTATTCCACGCAAGATGGCCGAATTTGCCCAGAATGCCGTCAGGCCATAGACGATTGTACCTGTAAACAAAAGTCCGCCCCTGAAAGCGATGGCGTATTACGAGTACAAAAAGAAAAAAAAGGACGTGGCGGAAAAATAGTTACCACTATCACAGGCTTTGAAGGAGATAAAAAAGGGGCCAGTGATTTATGTAAGAAACTTAAAAAACGCTTTGGATGTGGGGGCGCGGTGAAAAATTGGGTCATTGAATTACAAGGAGACTTAACTCAACAAAGCCTGAGTTATTTGCAAGAACTCGGTCATAAGGTAAAAATTTCAGGGGCTTAAAAAACACACAGTTCATTTTAAACAATACCGAATTGCCAAGTTGCCTAGTGCTTGGGCTCAATTCGTCTATAAAAACTGTGCGGCAATTATAAATTAAGCGTTTAATTCAACGCATAATGTCAAACAAAGTCGTGCATAATAACGCCTTAATATTATTGAGCTAAAATTAAAGGCGAAACAAAATGAATAAAGGAGGCGGGATAATGGATTTAAGCATCAATAGCCTGGGTTGGTTTGCTCGCTTCAAAGATGCCACCACTGCTCAGTTAATTAAATTTAACCGATACAGTTTGGTATTTAATAGTCCTAAGAAACTAAAACCAGGGCAATTAATTCATCTTAATATGTCAGCAGGATTGCATAGCCTACGAGAGGTAAAAGCCCGTGTAGAGCTGTGTGAACGCAGCGGGCCCCACTATCAATCTCAGGTACGCTTCATTTTAGAGCGCCCTGATAAACAACCATATCGCGAAGCCATTTCCATTTTAAAAGCCATTGAGCAAACCCTGCCAGAATCTGTACGGGCTCCATTGCACATATAAAATGATGAAATCTAAGTTTTGCCCGTAAAGAAGTAATAAATAAATGACAACTCAGCAAAATATCCTTGTGCTCAATTGCGGCAGCTCTTCCCTTAAATTTGCCGTTATCCAACCCTTATCGCAGCAAGTATTAATTCACGGCTTAGCTGAACGCCTAGCAAGCAATAGTGCACAAATTCAATACACACTTGCAGGGCAAGCTGATAAACACACTCTCACCCCTTCCCAAACAGACCATCAAGGGGCCATCGAATGCGTTATTTCGCTTCTGCAAACGCAAGATCTCCTAACGAGTTTGGCTGGCGTCGGTCACCGCGTCGTACACGGGGGAGAGGCTTACAGTGAATCTTTATTATTAACCAATGAATCCATTAACGACTTAAAAACACTTCACCACCTAGCGCCTTTGCATAATCCCGTGAACTTGTTAGGCATAGAAGCCATCACTCAATTGCTACCTAAGATTTCACAAGTAGCCGTATTCGATACCGCTTTTCACCAAACCCTGCCCGAAGCTGCCTATTTATACGGCGTACCGCTAGAGCTTTATAAACAACACGGTGTTCGCCGATATGGCTTTCACGGCACCAGTTATCGATATGTCGGCCAAAAAGCCGCTCAGCTGCTTGGTAAAAACAGCGATGAATGCCATTTTTTGGTGGCCCACTTAGGCAATGGCTGCAGCGCTTGCGCCATTAAAAATGGCAAAAGTGTCGACACCTCCATGGGCATGACCCCGCTGGAAGGTTTAGTGATGGGCACTCGCAGCGGAGATGTGGACCCCGGTTTAATAGACTTTTTGTGCGAGCGCTTAAATCAACCTCTTAGTGAAATCATGAGCTTATTAAACAAGCAAAGTGGTTTGTTAGGACTGTCAGGTAAAACCAATGACATGAGGGAGGTTCAACAACTTGCCGAGCAAGGCGACACCCGCGCCAATCTTGCTATTGAGGTATTTGCTTTCAAAATAGCCCGTTACCTAGGTGCCCTAGCTGTATCCTTACCCCGTATTGACGCTCTGGTATTTACCGGTGGCATAGGCGAGAACGATCGCTTAACCCGTAGCCTGATTTTAGAACACCTTGCTATTTTAGGGTTTGAATTAGACGGCTCCCTGAACAAACAAAATGGTGATCACAAAGGTCGCATATCGACTCATGAAAGCACCCTTGCCATGGTGGTACCCACCGATGAAGAACGAATGATTGCCATCGATACCCACCAGCTTGTTAGCCGCGACCAATAATTTTTAGGATTCAACATGCTACACACTTTTTTTATTGCCCCTACTGAAATTAAAACCGGCTTAACCTCCATTACCCTAGGATTAATTAGATCACTCGATCAATTAGGTCTAAAAGTCGCGGTGGGCAAACCCATTGCCCACTTAAAAGACAGTGACCGCCACCGCTCCATTGAAATGATTCGACATGCCACTGGCATTGAACCCCCGACCCCTATTAGCCTAAAAGCGGCACAAAGCATGGTGGGCAGTGGCAAGCAAGAGCGTTTAATGGAAGACGTGGTGGCCATGCATCACAAACTGAGTAAAGACGTTGACGTGGTAATTATTGAAGGCATCGTACCCGACAGAAACGAGCCGTATACCGCCAAACTGAATGTAGAAATGGCAAAAACTTTAGACGCTGAAGTGATATTAGTCACAGCCCCCTTTGGTCGCACCATGAATGAGCTCAAAGAGCACCTTACCATGGCCACAGGTTTATACGGCGGGCACAAAAATAGAAACTTATTAGGCATTATTATAAATAAAGTAAATGCCCCTAAAAACCCCGCGATTCCCGTAAAAGATCAGGCCTCTATTAAAGCCAATGCAACCAGCACGCAATTGGCCATGGATCAATTAGCCCAACTGGAACAACACCACTTTAATATTTTGGGCATGATTCCATGGGACCCAGATTTGGTCGCGCCGCGAATTGACGACATTGCTAATTACCTACAGGCTCATTATTTACACACGCCAAAACAGTTGGGCCAACGGGTTAAAAATATTAGTTTATGCGCACGCACCGTCCCCAATATGGTCAGCGCCTTACAACCTGGCACACTGATCGTCACCCCAGGTGACAGAGAAGACATTTTACTGGCTGCTTCAATGGCTGCCAGTAATGGCGTGCCCTTGGCAGGGTTACTGTTAACCAGTGGCTTACAACCAGACTCCCGAGTAATGGATTTACTCACCCCATCCTTAGAGAATCTGCCACTGCTAACCGTACAAACGGACACCTTTCAAACGGCCTCTCAACTGTCTAATATGGATGACGGTGTGCTACCTGATGATGTGGAACGAGTCGAATCCATCATGAATCACGTGGCTCAGAATATAAATGCAAAATACCTATCTGAGCGTTTACAGGTGGATCACGTGGCACGCTTAAGCCCAGCGGCTTTCCGCTATCAATTAGTTCAGCGTGCCCAAGCAGCCAATAAAAAAGTGGTACTTCCTGAAGGCGAAGAACCCAGAACCATACAAGCCGCCGCTATTTGCCAGCAAAGAGGCATCGCTCAGTGCATATTACTGGGCAACCCTGAACGCATAATCCAAAAAGCTGCGAGTTTAGGGGTTCAATTGCCAAAAGATTTGCAAATTCTCGACCCAGATGAGATTCGCGGCCAATATGTGCAACCCATGGTGGAATTAAGAAAACATAAAAACCTCAGTGCCCCCATGGCAGAAGCGCAACTGGAGGATACTGTGGTCATGGGTACCATGATGCTGGCCTTAAACGAGGTTGATGGCTTAGTCAGTGGCGCCATACATACCACCGCCAATACCATTCGCCCTGCTCTTCAACTTATCAAAACGGCTAAAAATGCCAAACTGGTTTCCTCTGTCTTCTTCATGTTATTGCCAGAACAAGTAATGGTGTATGGAGATTGTGCCGTTAACCCAGACCCAAATGCCGATGAATTGGCTGACATTGCCCTGCAAAGCGCACAAAGTGCCCTTGCATTTGGAATTCAACCCAAAGTAGCCATGATCAGTTACAGCACAGGATCATCCGGCTCGGGAAGCGATGTTGAAAAAGTACGCAGCGCCACACAAATAGCCAAAACCTTGATGCCCGACTTAATCATCGATGGGCCATTGCAATATGACGCGGCCACCACCGCTTCAGTGGCGGCCTCTAAAGCACCTAATAGTGAAGTGGCCGGCCTTGCCAGCGTGGTCATATTTCCCGACCTTAATACCGGTAACACCACATACAAAGCAGTGCAAAGAAGTGCTAAAGTTGTGAGCATTGGGCCCATGTTGCAGGGCTTAGCCAAACCAGTAAATGACCTATCCCGCGGCGCTTTAGTGGAAGACATTATTTACACTATTGCCTTAACGGCTATTCAGGCTAACAGCAACGATTAACAGTGGCATAAAAAGTCCCTGCTTTTGGCCTTTTTTACCCGTTACCTTAAAATCTGCGTACATTAATATAACTGTTCGCAGATGTTTTACTTGAGCAGAACTATGTTTAATTTTTTACCTAAAACCCTTGTGGGCATAATTGCCTCAGGCTTGTTACTTCTTAATGTACTCTTTTGGTGCTCTTGCTTACTGATTTTTGCTGTCATCAAGGTCATGATTCCCCTAAAGCATTGGCATAATTTAATCACCCCCATCCTCACTAAAATTGCCGAATGCTGGGTGAAATGTAACTCAGGTTGGATGGCGCTCACACAAAAAACCCATTGGGATGTGCAAGGCTTAGCTAATTTACAATACAATGGTTGGTATTTAGTGAATGCTAACCACCAATCTTGGGTGGATATTTTAGTACTTCAGCATTTACTAGGAGGAAGAATTCCTCTATTAAAGTTCTTTTTGAAACAAGAGTTAATTCGCGTACCCATTATGGGTTTAAGCTGGTGGGCACTGGATTTCCCGTTTATGAAACGCTTTAGTCGCGAATACCTAGAAAAACACCCTGAAATGCGTGGCAAAGACTTAGAAACCACACGCATTGCCTGCAAAAAATTTGCACGTACTCCCACCAGTGTGATGAATTTTATGGAAGGCACACGCTTTACCCCTTCAAAGCATAAAAAACAAAACTCTCCTTATCAGCATTTACTTAAACCAAAAGCCGGTGGCATTGCCTTTGCTATGAATGCCATGGGCGATAAATTTCAAAGTCTACTCAATATCACCATTGTGTATCCTGACGGCATTCCAAGTTTTTGGGATTTTCTAAGTGGGCGCATTAAGAATGTAAAAGTTCGCATCGAAGAGGAAGCCATTCCAATTCATTTTACTCAAAAAGATTACAATGAAGATGATGAATTTCGTGCCGAGTTTCAACAATGGACTCACGAAATGTGGCTAAAGAAGGATGCGCTCATCTCTGAATTGAGCAGCGATTAAACAAGCTCTGCTTTTTAAAACTTCCTATGAATTAATAAACCCAATCGTAGGAAGTTAACCCCTGTTATTACTTCCCTTTAAAGTCAGTTTTTGCTTCTATACTTGTCTCGCTTCCCTTCATTTATTCAAGGAACATCATGCAAGTCTTTGACGATATCAGCCAGTCCATTGGCAACACGCCTCTAGTTCGCCTTAAAAAAATCACCGATGCCAATATTTTATTAAAAATTGAAAGTCGCAACCCTGCGAATTCAGTGAAGTGTCGCATTGGAGCCAACATGATTTGGCAAGCAGAGAAAGACGGTCAATTAAAGCCAGGCATGGAAATTGTTGAGCCTACAAGTGGTAATACGGGTATTGCTTTAGCTTTTGTAGGCGCTGCGAAAGGCTATCAAGTCACGCTAACCATGCCAGCGACCATGAGTGTTGAGCGTCGTAAGGTCATGAAAGCACTGGGAGCCAATATAGTACTCACTGAAGGCCCAAAAGGCATGAAGGGCGCCATTGATAAGGCTCAGGAACTGTTTGACGAGTCGCCAGACACTCGGCTAATTCTTCAGCAGTTCAGCAACCCTGCTAATCCTGCCATTCATGAACAAACCACAGGGCCTGAAATTTGGAAGGATACCGATGGCACCATTGATATTCTGATTGCAGGCGTGGGAACCGGTGGCACCATTTCAGGCATAAGCCGCTACATTAAAAAGACCCAAGGAAAGAACATAACCAGTGTGGCAGTAGAGCCTGCTGCGTCTCCATTAATTAGCCAAACCAAAGCAGGCGTACCGCTTACCCCTGCTCCTCATAAAATCCAAGGCATTGGAGCCAACTTCATTCCAGACAATTTAGATTTAGAAATGGTCGACCAAGTGGAAACCATTGAAAATGACGAAGCCATTGAAATGGCGCAAAGATTGATGAAAGAAGAAGGCATTTTATGTGGTATCTCAGGAGGGGCCGCGGTGGCTGCGGCGTTAAAAGTGGCTAAACAAGATGGCAACCAAGGAAAAACTCTCGTGGTCATTCTACCTGACTCGGGTGAGCGTTATTTATCAAGCCCTTTGTTTGAAGGCATGTTCAGCGCCAACGAACTAGCTTAAACCCCACAGGGCTTTTATGTTAGTAAATAAAAGTCCTACATTCACTCGTTTTCACCCTCTATTTTTCTAATTATCCCCACCACCAAGTCTTTTAGACTAACATTATTGAAGGAATCATTTTTGGGGTATAAAGGGTAAATGCGCGGTACTAAAGCACTTGTTATTGAAGATGCCCTATCTCTCTCTAGCGCCATTGCCAGTGAGTTAGAGAACCGTTATGACATTGCCTGTGATATTGCCACTAACTTAGAAGAAGCTAAAACACTTCTTGAACAGTATTCTGACGAGTATTTTATTGCCTCGGTAGACTTGCAACTACCCGATTGCCAAACCGGCGAAGCGGTAGATTTGGTCAATAAATTTAAAGTCCCTGCTATTATATTTACCGGCCAGCAAGATCCTTCAATTAGAGAGCGCTTTAAAACCCATGATCTTGTGGATTATGTATTCAAAACCGGTACCCACAGTATTCACTACATTTGTTGGCTAATTCAACGGGTGCAACTCAATAGTGCCATTACTGTATTAGTAGTCGATGACAGCCAAGCCGTAACCGTTTCATTAAAAAAGCTGTTAGGTAATCAGGGCTTTAAAGTGATTAGTGCTGAAGATGCCGCTCACTGCAGAATTGCCATGAAGCAAGAGCCCGATATAGTGGTGCTAGATCAATATCTACCCGATGGCTTAGGCCATGAATTATGCCAAGAAATTCGCACCAAACACGATAAACCTACATTACAAATCATTGGCCTAACCAGTAAAGTAGACGAAGATACCGCGGCCTTTTTTTTAAAAAATGGCGCCGATGACTTCTTAGCCAGTCCTTTTAATCCCGAAGAATTCACCAATCGAATTAATCACCGCGCCAGTTACATTGATCAAATTCGTGAGCTGAACAGGGTCAGTGAAGAGAAAAACCACTTTTTGGGCATGGCCGCTCATGATTTACGAAACCCTCTAGGCGTCATTCAGCAGGCCAGTAAGCGCCTATTTGATGGGGGATTATCTGAAGATCGCTTGAAATCATTAAAAGATATGATGCAAAAAAGCATTTCTTCCATGCAAATATTGTTAGATGATTTACTCGATATCAGTGCCATGGAAAAAGGAGAGTTAGAATTAAGACTCTTTACACTTAACCTGTCTGAACTGGTTAAAGAGCGGCTTCTTTTTTTTGAGCCTATAGCCCAAAAGAAAGACATAGAAATCGTGTCAACATTACCTGATAGCATCATGATAGAGCTAGACCCAACTCGTATCACGCAAGTGATCGATAACTTGCTCAGTAACGCTATCAAGTACTCCCCCAATAGAACCAAGGTCACAGTCGAGGCGCAAAAAGAGAATGCATTTATTCGAGTGAGTGTTTTTGATGAAGGTGCAGGCATTAAAACGAAGGACATCCCGCAACTCTTTAAAGCCTTTAAACGATTAGGGCACAAAACCACCGGAGGAGAAACCAGCCACGGCCTGGGGTTATCCATTTGCTTGAAAATAATCAAAGCACACAAGGGTAAGATTGCTTATAAAGAAGCTTCAAGCAAAGGCAGCCACTTCTTTTTTGAGCTTCCTAAGTAGTGCCAAATGCAGCCTAAAACATGATGTTTTAAATACTACTCGCCGTTATTTTTTATCTACCGGTTAATGCTTGTCTGGCCCAAAGATCATTTCCAAACGGAAGCTGATGGCGGGCGTCGCTTCGTAATCCTGCTCTCTTGGCCAGGCCATTTCAGGAATCACCTCTGCAAAAACAAAATGGCGATATATCTTTCGTCGATAACTCACCGTTAAAGCTGTATTATTCACTTTACTGATTGAATCAGTATCGCCAAACACCGCTACTTGATACACCATGGCCGCTCGCGAACTAAGCTCATGAAATATAGCAGCACTGGTACTCAAATCCGCAAAGTCATCGCTTAATATGTAGCCTGCATTGAAGCCTGTTCTAAAGTGGTAATGTAAGCTAATGGGCCTTAATAGACTGGCACTAAAATCAGAACCCCATTCAACATCGGTTCGCCAGTAAAGGGTTTGCAATAATCTAGAGCGCCAGTTTTCAAAATAATCGGTGCGCCGAGCGCGCAGCCTTGAAAAGTACACCGGCTCCCCTGACCAACGAACACCGTTATCCCAGCTCGATTTCCAGCGCTTGCCTTTCTTTAGTTCAACTCGTAATGCCGTTGAATATGTCACATTATCGGTGGTGCCGATCACATTGGTTTCTTTTTGAGTATCTTCATTCTCATCGGTTTCCACCAATAATTTAAAACGGTCACGGGTTCTAGGTAAAACCAACTTTAAATTAACGCCCATTTGATAATCGACCCCATCCCCTCGAACACGGCGAGTGGTAAAAAATAGGCGCCCGTTACTGCCTGACGATTCGTCGTTGATAATTTCATCGTCGAAAAAAGCATCCATGAAAAAAGAATCAACCCCATCGTTCAGCCCTTCCACATAGTCACTGGCTAAACTACGGGACCAATCAAGAATTTCAATGGGCGTCTCTTCAACCATTTCCTCTTCAGGTTCTGGTTCAAAGTCTGCTCCAGGGGCGGCTGGCTCGGTCTCCATTATTTGAGGCACTACCGCGTTTGCCCAATTAATTGGCACAGTAAACCAAATAAGCAATAACAAAAAACGAAGCATTAAGGGGCGGCCTTAGTGGGATCATGATGTATTAAAACGTCGGCGTAGGGATATTCTTTAATAATTTGTTTTTCGATTCGGTCTCCAATTTCATGGGCAGACCAAAGGGCCAAATTTTCGTCAAGTTCTAGGTGAAATTGAATGAACATGTTAGGCCCAGATTGACGACAGCGAACATCATGACAACCCTCACTTCCTTGGGCACCGCTAACTAACTCATAAATACGCTGCTCCACATCAGGGAGCTGTCGATCCATTAAATCCTCAAAAGCTTTTGCTCCAACCCGCCAAGCATTCACACACAAAAAAGCACCAATGCCTAACGCCATTACCGAATCAGCCCAGAAGATCCCTATGCCTGCCAACACCATGGCCAACAACACTGCGCCATTCATTAAAATATCCCCTTGATAATGCAAAGAGTCAGCTTCAACAATCAAGGAGCGGGTTTTACGCATGACACTTTTTTGAAACAACACTAACGCCACAGTTAATACAATTGCCAAAACACTGACATAAATACCAATATGGGTATTCACCACTTGACGTTTATCAATCATGACGTCAAAGCTATTGAGCACAAGCACCACAGCCGAGCCAATCATAAATGCAGACTGTGCCAATGCCGCTATGGACTCTAATTTCCCATGACCAAACTTGTGATCTTCATCGGCAGGCACCAAAGCAAAGCGCAAGGCAACAAAATTCATGAACGACGTCATGCCATCCAGTAAAGAGTCGAGTAATGAACCCAATAGACTCACTGAGCCCGTGCTCCAATAAGCCCAAGTTTTGGCCACTATTAAAATAATAGCCACAACAATTGAGGCAAGCGTTGCCTGTCGACTTAGATGACCATAATCGCTCATACCACGATCCCTTACTGACAATAATAACCCTAGCATACCAAATACTTTGGAAGCACTGATGCCAGTATAAAACACTATGCGTAAGTAAAAATAGCAATCTTATTACTAAACGCTATAAGCTGATCAGGAAGTATTCACTGAAATAGGCTCGATGCCCTACCACTCCACACACGCCTGCTATGCTTTAAGTAACTGTGATTTTAAGGAAGATCCATGCCCCAGATTCTGGTGGTAGACGACTCTCGGACTCAGCGCTTTGTCATTAATCAGTATTTAACACCGCTGGAATGTGATGTGGTTTTGTGTGAATCAGGAGAAGACGCTTTATTTAGAGTAAGCGAACAAGTACCGGATCTAATAATACTCGATGTAGAAATGCCTGGTTTGTCGGGGTTTGATACCTGTAAAGCCCTTAGAGGCTTACTACAAGATCATTGGGTACCGATTATTTACCTAACAGCCCGCTCTGAATCTAAAGACATCGTAGAAGGCTTAAGCGTAGGAGGTGACACTTACATCAGTAAACCTGTACACGAAGAAGTATTAACCGCCATCGTTAAAGCCATGCTTAGAGTATCGATCATTCAAGCTGAGTTAATGCAAGCCAATCAGAAGCTTGATGAGGTGGCCCACTATGATGTACTGACCCAGGTGATGAATCGCCGTGGCTATGAAGACATGTTTATACGTTTATGGAAAGATCACCAACGCAAAAAAAGCCCGCTTACCATCATGATTTTGGATATCGACCACTTTAAAAAATACAACGATGGCTATGGACACATTCAAGGAGATCAATGTTTAAGGCAAGTGGCTCAAACCTTAAGGGGCGCTCTTAAACGCCCGATCGACATACTAGCTCGCTATGGTGGCGAAGAATTTGTGGTTTTATTACCCGGCACAGATGAAGACGGGGCTAAAAATGTAGCCCAGCGTTTTATTGATGCCATGCACCAAGCCAATTTGCCCCATGAATATTCGGACACCCAACCCTTTGTCACCGTCAGTATCGGGTTAACTCAAGTACGCTTTGACAGTGATAACAGAGAACAAGTATTGGAAAGAGCCGATAAAAAACTTTATCAAGCCAAAGAATCGGGACGAAATTGTGTCAAATTTTAATAAATGCTCTACATATTTGTTTTCTATAATAAATGAATGCGTTTCAAGAAGGTGAGCTATGTCACTGAAAATTCAAGACCTAACCGTGTTATTAATTGAGCCTTCAAATACTCAAAGTAAAATTTTGCAAAAGGTATTAAAGGAAGAAGGCATTACTAAACTGGATATCCTTTCAAACGGCCAAGAGGCTATTAATTACCTACAAAATTCACAACCCGATTTAGTCATCAGCGCCATGTACTTCAGTGACATGACGGCCATTGAATTATTGCTAAAAATACGCAATGAACCACTTAGCCAAGAAACTAACTTCATGCTGATATCCAGTGAAACCAGCTTCGCTAAAATTGACCCTATCAAGCAAGCCGGAGTGCTGGCAGTTTTACCGAAACCATTTGATCAACGGGATTTTCGTACCGCACTCACTGCCGCACGGGACACGTTAGAGGTGTCACATTTAACGTTAGAAAATTTAGATTTGGATAATTTAATAGGATTGATTGTTGACGATTCTAAAACCGCAAGGCGCCACATTATGAAATTATTAACGTCATGTGGCATAGACCATTTTTTACAGGCAGAAAACGGCCATCAGGCCATTGATTTACTGCATAAAGAGCACATTGATTTCATCATCACCGATTACAACATGCCAGAAATGAATGGCCAGGAATTAGCAGAATATTTATCCAAATCAGAATTTTCTTATTTGCCGGTACTGATGGTGACCAGTGAGGCCGATAGCAGTCGTTTAAGCGCCATTCGCCAAGCTGGTGTCTGCGCCCTTTTCGATAAAGCCATAGACACTGCATCACTGAAAAATGCGCTTAATAATGTTCTTAACGACTAACTAGCTTCCTCCTTAACTTTTTTCAACTGCGCTAGTATGGCCTCACAAGCCTTGGGTTTATCGCTGGCATTCACCATATAGTTTTGTTTATCAGAAGTAATTAGCATTAGCTGAGGTGGCATCCACCTTAAAAAATACCCAGCTTCCAAGTTTTCTTCTAACTTATGGCAAGCCGACACAGGCCACCATTGAACTAGCAATGCTGCCCCCAATAATGCCAAGGTCACTGCGCCAAAAGGCAGTATACTTTTTTTATTACCCATCATCATATGGATTGAGAAGCCTTTTTCAGGATAACTGGCTGAGCATAGGTATTAATCACTTGCTCCAATGCAGAGTCCGACAAGTTTTCGTATTTTTGAGCCCACGAAGAACCTTTCAACGCCTCTTTGATATTTGAGCTATTTAATATTTTCTCAGCATCCAAGTTATTATCATAAATGTGATAATTCTGGTGAATACTGCTATCCATGGCTTGACTCCATTGTTCCGGCACCGATGAATCTATTTTTAACGGCTCAGAGAAATGAATGGATACTTGTCCCTTCTTTCCCTTAATGCCTTTAACGATACTGTGAAAATCTTCATCTTGTGATTTTTCATATTGACCATGCTGTTTAATAGCATCCAATTCTCTGGCTTTATCTTCATCACAAGGATCCCACTCGTAACTAATGGTAACCGGCACTAGGTTTAAAAAATTCATACTTTCATTAAATTCCCAACCTAATTTTCGGCCAGCCATATGCAGCATTTTTAATACCGCTTTATCTGTCACGTCTTTACCGTCTTTTGCACGCCCTTCTTTTTGAGCGATCCAAATACTCTGATTTGATTTTAAACTGTGGTGTATATAATTTGATAAATGATTAACTGCTTCTAACTTTTCTCTTCTGCCTTCCAACTTACGACGCACCACAAAGCTCTTATTTAATCGCATTAACTTATTAACAAACGGGCGCTCAATTAAGTTATCGCCAATGGCTATTTTACAGGTGTGTAATCCTGCGGTCAGCAAAGCATAATTTACCAACATGGGGTCCATGGCAATATCTCGATGATTACTCATAAACACATAGGCTTTATCGTTTTGTAAATTTTCAAGGCCCGTCACATTAAATTGTGTGACGGTTTTATCCATCATAGACTGTACAAAAGGCGCAAGTTTATTTTGCATGCTTTGAATGTTATGAACCTGCTTAAACTGGCTCTGTAATGCTTTTTTAATGCGGCTTTGAGTTAACGCGGGAAAGAAGCGCTGCAATCGTGGATATTTTTGCACGGCAATAAATTGTAAAAACTCACTGTCTTTTAATAAAGACATTAACATATCATTCACTTCATGATCTTGATATGCGCGAATGTCATCAAATTCTGGTTTCATACTTTTACTGACTCTTATAGGTCTCTGTCCGCTAAAAATTTCTGCGACCAGTACTCTGCTTTTTTCTGATTAATAGTTAAACCGAACAATCCTTGTTCGTGGGCTTCACTTAAACGTAATTCAGCCATTTTATAACCTTGCTTGGCCGCACTTTCATATAAAAATAGTATTTCACTTTTGGCTTCACAACCCAACACAGTCTCTTTTAAGGCTTCAGCGAGCATAAATTGGTTTTGACTAGCACCATTAGAAGCGGCCTTGCGAAGATACTTAATACCCGAGGTTTGATAAGCGCCATTTGTCCCACGATACTTAAGACGCACTCCCAACAAATATGCAGCCTTTATATGACCATTATCAGCCGCTCGTCGCAGGCATAAAACACCATGGTCATGCAGCTTCTCATTTAAACGCCCTAGAGATGAATAAAAAATGAAGGCACCCCAGTGAAAGTGTAAAAAAGCCCCACTGCTTATCATCATTGACTTTAAGAAAGCCATTATATTCACCTAAGTAAAGCCCTACAAATATTTGGTTTTTATCATCTATAGGTTATGGGACAATGAATCACGTTAATTATCTAAATAGGACTCGGCCCATGTCCGTTGACTCTTGGCAACCAGTACAAGCTCCTTCCCAATTGGATGAAGCGGCATTAACAAAACTGATCAACCTAGCTGCCCAAACAAGCGATAACAGCCACCTTACCGTAGAAATGGATTGGATTCAGCCATTAGCGCATGCAGACAACAAAATTTGGTCACAAAGCGCGCAAAATCTTCAAGAAAATGAGCTCATTGATTTGATTCGCTTATTAACCGTAATTGAGGAAAAACAAAATTGGAACTTAGCGGAGAAGTCACCGGTCATTGCTTTATTTAAAGCGTTAAGAAAAAAGGCCGGCATCAATAAAGAATTAGTGCAATGGGTCAAAGCCAACAGTGATAACAAATATTTACCATTTGGCCCTTTATTGTAAGTCCAGCTCAGTCCTTAGGCACTGCTTTGACGCTGCTGTTGCTCACTGCCCAAAACCGTTTCCAAGGTATTCTGTAACTGTAAACGGTTGACAGGCTTGGTTAAAAAAGCATCCATTCCTGCAGCAAAACAGGCTTCTTCCACTTCTTTCTGCGCATTAGCGGTTAAAGCAATTATGGGGACATACTTGCCCTGCATCAGTCGGATTTTTTTAGTGGCCTCAATGCCATCCATAACCGGCATTTGTATGTCCATTATGATCCCGAGAAATTGGCCTTGTTCGTAGGCCTGTACACCTTCAAGTCCATTGCACGCAATGCTCACGTCATAGCCCATTTTTTCAAGGGTTCTTCTAATAACCAACTGGTTAGTAAGATTATCCTCGACCAATAACAACTTACCCTGACTAGTACTTTGCTCTTCAGTATTCATGCCTGACGCCACTCCTTTCAATTTTTGCTCGTAACTTTGTAAACGCTTACAAAGGGCTTCACGCCTAAATGGCTCTGTTAAATGAATCCCTTGCACTAAATCTAGGTCATAATCAGCGCCTATCCACCACACCCAACTTAAATCGGTATTTTGAACATAATCGGTTACTAGTAAAGCATCCTTCACAGAGTCCCTTTTTTCAGTAAACTCATGAACAGGTATCTGTAACGCTTCAAAAAATGGCCTAAACCACTGACAACTCACCTCGCTTTTCACGGCTATATACACACCGCTTTCTTTTAAATGCCTAAACGTTTCAATACTTTCACAGGATTTCAAAGGCAAGGTAAACCAAAAATCAGCCCCCTGCCCTTCTTGGCTTTCAACCGAAATAACCCCTCCCATCACTTCCACTAGATTGCGACAAATGGATAACCCCAATCCTGTGCCACCATGCTGGCGAGTAATGCTCGCCTGTGCTTGGCGAAAAACATCAAAAATAAGCGATTGCTTAGAAGGATTGATGCCTATTCCAGAATCTTTAACAGAGAACTTTAATAAATGCTGTTCACCCACCCATTGGCTACTCACATTAATATCTATATTGCCCTTGTGGGTAAATTTAATGGCATTGCTCATGAGGTTATAAAGCACTTGGCGCAAGCGAAAGGCATCAATCTTTACCATTCGAGGCACATTGGCGGCTAGGGTTACTTGAAGCTGAATATGCTTTTGCTGGGCTTGAGGCAAATACAATGCTTCAAGGTCATCCAATATGTGCCATAAACTGGTATCAGACTCATCTAACTCTATGTGGCCTGCGTCAGACTTAGATAAATCAAGTATGTCATCAACAATGCGCATTAAGTGCTGTACGCTACTGGCTAAAGGCTGAGTATATTGAACCAACTCTCCATCCTCGGCCAAATCTTCAATTAATGACACCATACCGACAATTCCACTGAGCGGCGTTCTGATTTCATGACTCATATTGGCTAAAAAACGTGACTTTGCGTGAGCGTTCTCTTCCGCTTGTTTAGTGGCTTGCTGGAGTATTTTCTGAGCTTCCCTGTGTTCTGTTATATCTGTGGTGATCACTAATGCACGCTGTTCAGGGCTTTCTAAGCGTAAAGGGACAATCTGATTGGAAATATATTTAATGCCATCTGGCAGTGTCACCTGCAATTGATATTCACCACGCTCACCCGTAGTAAGCGCTTGGGCAAGCTCCTTTTTAAACAGCGCACTATCGGCTTCATTTAGATAATCAAAGCTGCTGGTGCCTATTAATTGCTTCACCGAAAGCTCATCACTAAGTCCTTGATTTAATTCACAAATATTACCATTTTCATCAACTTCGGTGAGTACATCGGGGACGTGCTGCCACAAAATTTGAAGCTTATGGCTGGCTTTAAGCAGCTGCTGATTACGATGCCATAAATAACCGATCAAACCTAATAATAAGCAAACAAATCCCCCAACCAATAGCCAAAACCATGATACTGGCTCAACAGATTGCACCTGGGTCACTGAATAGCCAAGGCTATTTCTAGAGCCAAACAAAATTAGTATTAAAAGAAATTTCATGCTTTCCCCATTTCCGTATTCATCAGTATAGCTAGCCTTCTCCATAAAGCTGCCAGCTAGTCTATAGTTAACAAAAACAGGATACTATTTGTAAGGCTATGGCACGGATTCTCGTTGTAGATGACATTCCAGCTAACGTAGAAATATTAAGCATTCATCTCACCGACGAAGGCTATGAGGTGGTAACTGCCATGTCAGGCAAGCAAACCTTCGACATATTGCAAGCCTCTCAAGAAAATCCCCAGCAAGAAATAGATCTGATTTTACTCGATGTCATGATGCCCATCATGAGCGGGCTGGAAGTATTGTCTAGATTAAAGGACAACCCCCACACAGAGAGTATTCCCGTTATATTGGTTACCGCCAACGCCGATGAGAAAAATGTCGCTGAAGGGCTGGATATGGGGGCCTTTGACTACATAATTAAACCCTACAGTTTATTGGTATTACTGGCTAGAGCACGCACCGCCCTTAGGGAAAAAGAGCGACAAGACCTCTTAGAAAGGTGGGCCACCACCGACCCTCTTACCGAGCTTTTTAACCGTCGCCACTTTTACGAATTAGCCGATCACGAGCTAGATCGAAGCCAAAGAGTGGGCAGCCCCCTCTCTTTTGTCATGTTAGACGTGGATTATTTTAAAAAAGTAAATGACAAGTTTGGTCACATTGTGGGTGATACGGTATTAATTATTTTAGCAAAACTGTTAAAGCAACAGCTTCGCAGCATCGATTTGTGTTGTCGTTATGGCGGTGAAGAGTTTGTTATTTGCTTACCCGATACAAATATTGAAGATGCAAAAGAGGTGGCAGAACGCATTCGCTTGGCTATTTGCCAAGAATCTATCCTATCAGCTGGAGAACCCGACTTATTCATCAGTGCCAGTCTAGGTGTCGCCACAACCCTTAAAGATGAAAAGGTAGAGCACACCTTAAAAAGGGCCGATGTGGCCCTTTATCAAGCCAAAGATGCGGGGCGCAATCAAACTAAAGTAGCCTAAGCTCATCCGTTAATCATCTCGTTCATTCCCTTGAAATCAGGTAGAATATCGCTGAATTTTTTAGACAAATTAGAGTCCTACCCTTGAACAAACAAAAAGCTTACAACCACATAGCCAAAGCCACGATCAAAGCTCTAAAAGAGCAAGCCGACCTGGGTAAGGTTAACGAGTTAACCACTGAAGCGGTGTATCTGGCCATCGATAAGGCTTTTAACAAAGAATATGCGGTTATGTTTGAACGCCTAGATCAGTACAAAACGGCCCTTGAGTTTGTCGCAAAAGGCCAAGATTTAGAGAAAGAACAATTAATTAAACTGGCTCAGCAAAGTCTCAGCCAATCGAATTCGTAATTAACCTAACGATATAATAATAAAAGCTGTCAGCCATTAAGGACTCTTCATGCCCTCTCGCAATCGTACTTTTTTTCTTGCCATCATACTGGCAATTGCCTTTAGCTTTTTTAAAAGTACTTTTAATGCTCAACCCATTGTCAGTGACAATGATGAAAAGCAATACCGCTATTTAGAGCTTGATAACGACCTTCGAGTGTTGCTCATCAGCGACCCAACAGCGGATCGTGCAGCCGCAAGCCTAGACGTTCACGCAGGCAGCTTACAAGATCCCACACTGCGCCCTGGACTGGCCCATTTTCTAGAGCACATGTTATTTTTAGGGACCAAAACTTACCCTGTAGCGGGTGAGTATCAGGCTTTTATTAGCCAGCACGGCGGCAGTCATAACGCCTTTACCGCCCAAGAGCACACCAATTACTTTTTTGAAATAGACGCCAAAAAGCTCCACGGTGCACTTGATCGTTTTAGTCGTTTTTTCCACGAGCCCTTGTTTACCGAAGATTACGTTCAGCGTGAGAAAGAAGCTGTGAACGGTGAGTACAAATCAAAATACAAAGATGATTACCGCCGCATTCAATATGTTATGAAAACCTTGGTGAACCCAGAACACCCCGCCAGCCACTTTGCCACCGGCAATTTGCAAACTTTAAGTGATAACGAACAAAGTAAAGTGCGAGATGATTTACTGGCCTTTTATAAGAAATATTACAGCGCAAACCTAATGACCCTAACCGTTTACGGCAAGGAAGACTTAGACACCCTTAAAAATTGGGTATCGCCATTATTTAACCCCATTGCCAACAACGAAACTCAGCTAGAAGAGTACCCAGTAGAGCTTTACCCAGAATTACCAATGGATGTGCAAATTCAACCGGTAAAAGACATTTTTCGTTTAAGTTTTACCTTCCCGTTTAATCAGAATCTAGATTTTTATAAGAAAAAACCCACCCAATACATTGGGCACTTTTTAGGGCATGAAGGAGAAGGTAGCTTACTGGCATGGCTTAAAAAACAAGGTTGGGCTGAAGGTCTAAGCGCTGGTATGCACAGCCGAATCCGCAACAATGGGGCGTTTCAAGTTAACATCAGTCTGACTCAAGAAGGCCTTAACCATATCGATGAAATCAGCGAACAATTGTTTGCTTACATTCAAGTCATACAAAAAGACGGTGTACAACAATGGGTATTTGATGAACTCCAGCAGTTATCCAAAATGCAATTCGCCTTTCAGCAGGGACAAAGACCTTCCGGGCTGGTTCAGGGGTTAAGTATGAATATGCACGACTACGAAGTGCAGGATTTTTTGCGCGGCCCTTATCTATGGCAGGAATTTGATGCAGGCCTCATTAGTAAACTGCTCGAAAAATTAACGCCTCTGAATGTCGTGCGCACACTGGTGTCCCCTACTGTGAAAAGCGACACTCACGAAAAATGGTTTGGTGCACCGTATATTCAAACAAACCTTTCAGCGCAATTAGTCAAGCAATGGCAAACCCCTCAGTTGGCGCAGGGCATACATATTCCTAGTGCTAACCCATTTATTGCAGAAGACGTATCTCTTTTAGAAAAATCCAATCAAGCACAGCCTGAGCTTATATCTGAAAAAGCCGGGCTTGATATATGGCACATGCAGGATCTTGAATTCACCGCCCCACAAAGCAGTGTTTATCTAAACTTTCGATCTGCGCTGCCGCAAATTAGCCCAGACAATCAAATACTCATAGATGCATGGGTTAGCCTGCTAAATGATCATTTAAATAGCTTTAGTTACCCAGCTCTATTAGCTGGGCAAAACTACAGCCTTTATAGTCACATGCGCGGGGTTGGTATTCGATTATACGGCTATAGAGACAAACAAGATGTGGTATTAGAAAAAGTACTCTCTGAAATGCTGGCCTTTGAACCAAGCGAGCAACAATGGCTTCAAACTCAGCAAGAACTGGTTAGGGCCTATCAAAACGCCCTAAAGCAAAAACCTTATGAGCGCACAATCGCCCAGCTTAACCAAATGCTTTTACAACCCAGTTTCAGCGAAGCACAATTATTAAAAGCAGTTAAATCAGCGGTTCGTGAAGATGTGTTGAATATTAAGCAACAATTTTTCAAGCAGCTAAACATCGTGGTTTTGGGGCATGGCAACATTAGTAAAAACCAACTACTTAAAAGCACACAGCTGTTAAGTTCTGTTTTAGAAAACAGTGAAGACATTCAAGTTAATCGCAAGCAAGTTAAACAACTGGCTCACAGTACGACAAAGCAAGTGGTGAATGCTCAGCATAGCGACCATGCCATGACACTGTATTTTCAAGCTCAGTCTCAAGACAGTAAAGAGCGTGCCACCATGGGGTTGATTGCACAAATTATTAAAGCACCCTACTACACCCTCATGCGCACACAACGTAAACATGGCTACATAGTGTTTGGGACTGCGTACCCCATGTTAGAACAAGGTGGATTAGCCTTCATTGTTCAATCACCCAGCACCCCATCACAAAACTTATATGATGAAACTCAAGCTTTCATACAAGACTTTGTGAATACTCTTGAAGAAATGCCTGATGACGAATATAAAGCCCACCAACAAGGTTTAATTGCTAACTTGGTGAAGAAGCCACTCAACCTTAAAGAGAAAACCAATCGCTACTGGCGCGACATTGATATTGATAACCATCAATTTAATACCTATGAAGAGCTCGCCAAACATGTAGGGTTATTAAGCAAGCAAGAAATCATCGCCTACATACAGAAGTACTTAATTTCCAATGAAAAGAAAGCCTTGTTTTTAAGCTTTGATGGCAACGTCCAGCCTTAGCCTGTCCCAAAGTGGCAATGCTTTTAAGTGAAAGCATTGCCACTCTTCAAGTTTCACGCCCCCACAAGATATTAACTAGCTTATGTATTCTGATTGAGGTACAGAGTAGCCAAAGCTTGAATGTTTGTACCTGACTTTTCGATGGGCGTAAAAAAGGGAGCCTAGTTTAGCTCCCTTTAGATAATCTTTTAGACAGTCTTTTTAAATAAATGCTTTCGCTAGCCCCTTAATCGAACCATCTAATTACTGGACCACTTAATGTAAAGCCCAGTAACACAAACCACCTAAGCTTTAAGCGATTCTAGTACTGTACTGTTTCAAAGAATGAGAGAAGTCGGCCAGTGCTCGAATGCCACTCTCTTCTGCTTGCTTGCACCAGTCTTGCATGGCGATTAACAAATCATCTTTATTGGCGGTACGTTTTTTCCAGACTTGCAATAAACCCTGCTTCATCTGGTAAATGGTTTCCATAATTTCATCCTTATCGGTCAGCTCAATCAATTGTTGTCGATAAGAATCACTTAATAAATTATCGTCTTTGGCGATAATTCGTTTAGCCCGCTTAAATAAAGCTCGGCCGCTTTCATCTGCTTGCTTCTTCTGTTCGGCCACCACAGGTTTTATCACCGTTTGATAAAATTTAGCCATAATTTGAAAGCGATTATTGGCCGCAGCCATGGCCGCGTCAAAATCCAATTCCAGTTTATTGCTGTCAACATGCACCACCGGACCACTGCGAACATTTTTCACCAGCCCTAACATTTCAAAAGCACGAATGTACATCCAACCAATATCAAACTCCCATTTTTTAACCGACAATTTAGCCGAGTTTGGGTAGGTATGATGATTATTATGCAACTCTTCACCACCAATCCAAATAGCAAAAGGCACTATGTTTCGAGCAGCATCGCTGCACTCGAAATTTCGATATCCAATGGCATGGCCAAGCCCATTAATAATACCTGCTGCATGAAAAGGCATCCAAATCATTTGCACAGCCCAAACAGTAATGCCTATTGGCCCTAATAAAATAAGGTTCACCACAAACATAATGGCGATTCCCAACATTTTATATTTTTGGTAAACATTATTTTCTACCCAATCATCAGGGCAGCCTTTACTGTAACGCTGAATGGTTTCTTTGTTGTTAATTTCTTCGTAATACAATTCAGCACCAGTCAAAAGCACCTTCTTAAGGCCTTTTACCACAGGTGAGTGAGGGTCATCTTCTGTTTCGCATTTTGCATGATGCTTTCTGTGTACAGACACCCATTCTTTAGTAATAGTGGCGGTGGTCAGCCATGCCCAAAACCGAAAGAAGTGCGCTAATGCAGGGTGCATATCCATGGCTCGGTGGGCCATGCAGCGGTGCAAATACACAGTGACACAAATAATCGATATATGGGTTAGTACGAGGGTATATAGCAGTGTCTGCCAACCGCTTAATGCTAATAAACCTTGCTCAAACATATTTGTAGGGTTCCTAAAACTGCGTGACTCTAAGCCATTTTATCGTTTCCAAGCACAAACTTAAAAGAACTAATAAAGGTTAAAATGGAGCAAATACACACTAAAAATGATAGCCAGCATGCTACCTTTGCCCCCACATAAGTCAACCAAACAGGGAGAATTAAGCGAACAAGTGTTCACTTAACTGGTTAGCAAGGTGATTTAGGACAGATAATAGCGCTAAATCCTAAAAGAGGTACGCGCTGGCCACACCCACCAACACACTGTTTTCCTTCTTCACTAGCGGACTATCGTCATAAGCGGCACCACTGATGTTCACATAGCGCATGAATCCCGCCACCAGCCAATCTGACCACAGTACTGCCGTGCTATAGCCTAATTGAAAGCCCCCATAGCCGCTTTGTGCTTTATATTGTTGGCGTTGTTCGGTGACGTCTTGCCCTTTCACGCCGTAGGTGTAGTCGTGGTAATGACTACTGGCAGTGCGTATTCCCACCGTTAATTGTGGACGAACCTCATAAGGGCCCATTTGATAGCCTCTGCGCCACACAACCCGAGGGTTAAAGGTATAACCTCGGTATTCCCCAGCGGTAAAATCGGTACTGATGGCACCTCGTAAAGGCAGCTCAAAATATAAGGCATTTTCCTGTTTACGGTTTCCTTGAAAGTAATAGTGCACCGCAGGGCCTGCTTCGATAATGAAGTCTAAATCACTCATGCCTTGGCGGGCTTCATTTTTGTCACTGTCTACTTTTACGGCACCTCCGAGGCTAATTTCCAAACTCCAATTGCCTGTGCGCCATAAATTGGCTTGAATTAAGTTTCGGTCAACACTGATTTTTTCACTGCGATAACGCAAATACGGAAATGGCAAATAAAAATCTTCTGCTTCATCACTGCCAATGTAATGGGGCACATGCACGGCCGACATGCCCAACCCCACTTCAAGTTTGGCATACGCCATTCCTGGCAGACACCCAAACAGCGCTATAATGCTCAATAGACAACAACGAATATGATTATTTACATTTACCTGCATGATTTACCCTTTTTTATTTTGGCCGCTACCCTATAACAAGTTTTATAAAAATAACATTGCCCTGCCATTAAATTTAGAATCTCAGTGGGCTTTAAACTAAACAAATCAAGCGCCGACACTGGCATAATACCCAGCATGACCACATTACCCATTCAACATATATTGCCACAACTGCTTAGTGATCTTGAAAAGCAGTCACGACTCATAGTCCAAGCCCCCCCTGGTGCTGGGAAATCAACCCTCTTGCCTTTGTATTTACTGAAAGGCTCTTGGTTAAAAGATGGCCAAATTTGGCTATTGGAGCCAAGGCGCTTGGCAGCCGAGCAAGTGGCTCGCCGGCTTGCTCATACCCTTAACGAAGAGCTGGGCAACACCATTGGTTTAATGACGGGGGAATTCTCGAAAGTATCAACAAAAAACAAAATTGTCGTCATGACCGAAGGCATTCTTAGCCAGCGCTTATTAAACGAAAACGACATCCCCACTTGCCAAGCCATTGTGTTTGATGAGTATCATGAACGGAATGTACAAACTGATTTAGGCCTAGCACTGGCCATGCAATGCCAAGAGTACCTAAGAGACGATTTAAAAATTGTGCTGATGTCCGCCACCCTAGACAGCCAATTACTAGCAAATAAATTACAAGCCAATACTGTCACCAGTGAAGGGCGCAGCTTTGAAGTGGCCATAGAGTATTTGCCTAGCCTACTTATTCAAAACCGCCCAGCTTTGCTTTCCCAGCAAGTGGCGACCGCCGTTCGACAAGCACTGCCCAAACAGGAAGGCGACATATTAATATTTTTGCCCGGTGTAAAAGAAATCCGCCAATGCAGCGACGCCCTAGAATTCCTACAAGAATACCTGCAAGAACAAAACATAAAGGTAGTGCCATTGCACGGCCAGCTCACTTGGAACCAACAGCGTGATGCCATGGCATCCAGCAATACACGCAAAATAATTTTAGCCACCGATATTGCTAAAACCAGTATCACTTTAGAAAACGTCACTGTGGTCATTGATTCAGGTTTAGAGCGTCAAGCCCAATACAATGTGCCTCAAGCCATGGATGAACTCGTTACCGTTAAAGCCAGCCAAGCCAGTTTAATACAACGCACAGGACGAGCGGGACGAGTACAAGCAGGTATTTGTATTCGGCTTTTTAGTGAAGAGGATTACTTTACTCGAAATGCCTTCAGCGATAAATCCATTACCCTTTGTGACAGTTCCCAACTGGCCTTAAATTTAGCCAGCTGGGGCAGTGTAAATTTAGACGATTACTTTTTAATGGATAAGCCAGAAACCAAACGCTGGCAAAGCAGCTTAGAATTATTACAGCAATTACAAATCACTCATAATCAAACCATTACCCCTCACGGGACGGCTCTTAGCCAATTGCCTTTGCATCCGCGTTTATCTCATATGATAGTGAAGGCCAAAGATATGGGGCTAGGCAGTACTGCTTGCTATTTGGCTGCGCTATTAAGCGAAGGTGACCCACTACATTTTGATGCAAGAGATGGCAATAACAGTGACCTTGAAACCCGCCTTCAGTTATTTGAACTCAGTCAATTTCCGCAAAGTTTTGAACACGGCCAAGTAAAATTCAAAGTGGCCCAGCGCATTAGCAAGTTAGCGCAAAAGCTCATGAAGCAACTGCGTATTACAAACACACCATTAGATGTGAGCGTTGCGGGAATGTTAACCATGCTGGCCTATCCTGATCGCGTGGCGCAAAAGCGTGGCCAAGGTTACCGGTTACGCTCAGGCATGGGGTGCGCCATGTTACCCATGGAAGCTTTAAAAGCGCATGAATATTTAGCCATTGCCCATTTAAGTCTCAATAAAAACAACCAAACTAGCAGTCAACCGTTCATTCGTCTGGCGGCTTATATATCCATTGAAACCATCACCTCTTTATTTGAAGAGCAATTTGAACAACACATACAACTAACCAGCAATCCACAAAATAAACTGGTGAGCATTGAACAAACCCGATTAAATTCATTAATCATCGATGAAAAAATCACACCGGCAAACGCTCAACAAATTAAAGATTACGCATGGCTATCCATTAAAGAAAAAGGCTTGAAGGCTCTTCCCTTAAAAGAGCACCATCAACACCTATTGGCAAAACTCAATTTAGCCCATGAAACGTTTCCAAATGTCTATCCAAGCTTTAAAGAGGCCTGCTTAATAGAGGATTTAGAAAACTGGTTGGCACCCTTTTTAGCCACCAGCTCTCTTGCACAAATCGATTTCAGCCAAGCGCTGTTATCACGTATCGATTGGCAACTTCAACAACAACTCAATCAAGACTTCCCTTCTGGTTTTACACTGCCCACCCAACGTGAAGCCAGTATTGATTATTCGCAAACGCCACCGGTTATTCGTGCAAAATTACAAGAATGCTTTGGGCTCTTGCAATCGCCCATCATTGCTAAAGGAAAGGTAACCCTTAACTTACATTTGCTGTCACCGGCGCAACGACCACTTGCAATGACTCAAGACTTGGCTTTTTTCTGGAAAGAAGCCTACCCGCAAGTGCGTAAAGAAAACCGTGGACGATACGCCAAACACCCCTGGCCTGAGGATCCGTTAACCGCTATGGCCACTCACATGACCAAACGCCGCCTGCAAGACTCACAATAAATGGCTTAAAAACACTAAGGCCAGCATTAAAAGAATAAATTCTTATAAGCTGGTCACAATGGTCCTAATTGAATGCTGCTAGAGTTAGACTAATATGTAGCCATTATTGCGGATAGTATTATGGGCCAGCCAAAATTTTACTTGCTAATCATTGCTGTCATTTTAGTCATCAGCTGGCTGAGCTTTGATTCTGGCCCTAAAGTGATTGAGCCTCAGTTGAACACGGAAATGCTCAATTCCACCACTTCACCTGCTGTGAAACCCGATACTGCAACCACTGCTGCCACCATTCCTTCATCGGCTACCCCCCCCGTCAGCCCCACTGACGACACCGCGTCTTTAAAGTCGGGAGACGTTCGGCACATCGACATGCTATCTGAAGAAATGAAACAATCCATTCGCGACAAACTTTTTCATCATGGACCAAAAGACACCATAGAAAGAGACGATGGCTCCATCATATTACCGGCAAATGGCCGTTTCACCCAAATGCCCGTAGCGGTACAAATGCCAGATGGCACCATCAAAATTCAGGAATACAGTGTGCTTCCCAAGTAGCTATTCCTTGACAGGCCGTGACTTAAAGCAACCCAAACATGAGTTCCTTTAATATAAATAGTCAGTTAAAGGTCATGCCCGCCATCACCTGTCATAGTTTTTAGTTAAATCACTGGTAATTTTTAGCGAAGATTTTGCGTCACAATAAAAATTAAAGAAAATGGTTTTAGTAGAACACCTTGCTTCCTGCTAATTAATTTTCATCAGGTAAACGCAGTGTTTGATGCTCTGACTTATCCAATTTTTAACTACTGCAACCTAAACGTCACACCTAAAAGACAAGTCGAGTAATTAGAAGGAAAAATTTTAGGAAACCTCACTAACATCCTCGCGCATTTTAAATTTCTTTATATGATATTTTAATCAGCCAAGGTGTGAACACTGCATTAAGGTTTACTGCTTTTTTCATGCTGCGTTCATTAATAACTGGATCTAACCAAAACCAGTTTGGACACATTAACATTTCAACAAAGTTATTTTTCAACAAAGTTATTTTTCAACAAAGTTATTTTTCAACAAAGTTATTTTCCAAGCACCATTTTAGATATGAGTAGCATCACTGAAAGCCAGTCATTTGAAGTGCAATAAAAAGTTATTTTGGGTGAGGAAAAAGCCCAGCTAGAATCCAGCGAATTTAACCTAGGGTCTGCGTTTACCCTTTAAGGTTTCTGAAGCTTGCAAGTATATTAAGCGCCTTAAGAAAATCTAGTTCGATAAAAATAGACTAAAGACAAATAGGGAAAGTGACGAGGCGAGTTAAAATTATTAAAATTAATATGCCATTTTTGTTTAATGAAGAAGGCTTTAATTCGTTTATATTTTTAAAAAACATAAAACCCTAATCAATCTCCCATTTTCTATGACGCAAGCTGGGTCAATTCAATAAAAGGGCATAAGCTATTTAGTAGCCCCCTTGTATTGAGGCCCTCATGCCCGTCATCAAGTTATTATTATTTTTGCTTTCTCTTGCTTGTAGCCCGCTGTGTTTTTCGGCCGCCTGCCCAGCCTCGAGCGATGCCACCACTGAAGGCAATGGTAATTGCACCGTCACGGGCAGTGCTTCCAGTATATTACTGAATTTTAATAGTGGCTTTGATTCCAACACCGCCCTAACCGCCATCGATGGTAACAACGGCACCACCATAGGGGCGCAACGTAAACTGTCGTTTATAAAAGCCGCTGAAATCATTTCCGAATTATTAACCTCCACCGTCACCATTGAAGTAGACGCCAGTTTTTCTGCCCTAAGTTGCACCAGTAACTCGGCCACGTTAGGCAGTGCCGGTGCTACCAATAACTTATCTTACAACAACCCTCCGCCAACGGGTTTAGAGCATTCAACGTTTTATCCAGTGGGGCTCATTAATGCCATTCGTAGCACCGATGTAGATGGGGGCAGTGACATCACCGCACAATTTAACAGTGATATAGGCGACGCTGACTGTTTAGCCGCCAGCGATTGGTACTACGGATTTGGTACACCTGGGGCCAGTGAGATAGGTTTTACCACGGTGCTGCTTCACGAAATAACCCACGGACTTGGATTTGCCAGTTTGGTGGACCCTGCTGATGGCTCAAAGGCCAGTGGCTTTGATGATATTTTTTCCAACAACCTATTCGATAACGCCACCGGTTTAAACTTTAATGATGGCGCAGAAACCGACCAAAACAGAGAAGACGCGGCCATCAGTGTCAGCGGCCTATTATGGAGTGGTAACAACGCCAACACCCAAGCCATGGGGTTATTAACCGATGGTTTTAACGATGTAGATGGCGATGGTATTTTTGAAAGCGGCGACAAGATAGAAATGTACGCTCCAGCAGCCATTGAATCGGGATCCAGTGTCAGCCATTTTAATACAGACGCCACACCCAATGAACTTATGGAGCCCAGCTACACAGAAGGCCAGTATGATTTAGGTTTGGCTGTTTATTTATTGCAAGATTTAGGGTGGAGCGTTACCGCGAATGCAGCACCCACAATTACTGCCGTTGACCAAACGGTCGCTGAAGATGCCAGTATAGTGGTAGACATAAGCAGCTGGGGAAACGATGACGATGGTGACGCCCTCACTTACACCGTTGCCACTTGCGCCACTAACATCACCTGCAGCATAACAGGAACCAATTTAACGCTTACCCCTGATGCCGACCATAATGGCGCCACCCACGCCATTACCATTACAGTTGACGATGGCAACGGCGTGACGGCCAGCGACACCTTTAATTTAGAAGTGACCACCGTCAGCGATGACCCCACGATTACCGCCGTGGATCAAACCACCGATGAAGATGTTGAAATAATTGTCGACATAAGCAGTTGGGGAATGGATGTAGATGACGATACGTTAAGTTATTCCGTCACCAGCTGTGCCACGAACGTAACCTGTGCCATTGATGGCTCTAATTTAACCCTGACACCTGCAAGCAATCACAATGGTGACACTCATAACATCACCATTGAGGTGAACGATGGGCATGACCACACAGCCAGCGATAGCTTTAATTTAACGGTCACACCGGTAAATGATGTACCGATTGTTAATGCCATTTCTCAAATAACCGATGAAGACACACCATTAGCCATAGACGTGAGTGTCTGGGCCAGTGATGTTGAGGGCGACACCCTAAGCTATTCGGTGTCCAGTTGTGCCACCAATATTACCTGCACCATGGTGGGCAGCAACCTCACTCTTACACCAAGTGAAAACCATAATGGCACCACCCATAGCATTACCCTAACCGTCTCAGATGGTAACGGTGGTATTACCAATGACAATTTTAATTTAGCCGTCACCGCCATAAACGATGCTCCAGTTTTTTCTGCGCCAGCCAATATAAACGTATCCGTTGACCATACTGAACTCATTGATCTGGCACCTTTAACAAGCGACGTTGAAAATGATACTTTAACCTTCACGGTACTCAGTTGTGATGCGTTATTAGAGTGTCATTTCAATAACGATACTCTCAGCCTTTTCGCAGACAGTGGCGACGGTGAAACAGTACAAGTGACGGTACAAGTTAGCGACACAAGTGACGCCACTGACACCCACACGTTTAATGTAAGCATTGTAGATTTCACCCCTAGCGTTCACCTAGAAATAGGCAGTACGGTTTTAAATAATGGCGACGCCGCCAATATCTCACTAAATGCTGTTCAAATTGACGTCGTGGGTGGCAGCGGAAACTTCGCCTATGAATTAACCTTTGATGGCTTAAGCCAAAACACATTACTGACGGTTAATAATTCAGGGGCCAGTCTCGCCTTACCAGATAGCGGCACTTTTTCTGGGAGTTATGAATTGACGGTCACCGATACGAGCCGCAGTGAAGTAGTAAGCGTGACACTCACTCGTCCATTACGCATCGTATGGTCAAGCACTTCAATTTTAAATGGCATAGACAATCACACTTTAATTATTGAAGGGGGTAAAGCCGATAGGCAATACTCACTTACCCCCTCACAAACCGGTGTGGTTAATTTTCTAAATGAGGACATGGATGAACAAACTCTTTTTACCGCCCCCAATAATGCAACCTCTTTTAATGGCATAACCGTTATTTTAGTGGGTAGCAGAGTGATTGAAGTCACCACCACTGAAGTAACACTTGCCTCCATCAATAACGAATTTGATGACATCACTGAAACCCTTACGGTTTATCCATCTATCGGGCATGTGATTAGTGTGGTGGATATTTTAAAAGCGGCTGTGCCGTTAGCTCAAGGGGCCCTTGATGACCTACCCTTGTTGGATCAATTAAATTTAGAACTGAATTATGTGGCCGATGAAAATGGCTTCATAAATTTACTGCTGCCTAATGATCTTGAATCTTACCCCATGACGCTCAGCGCAACCGGCTATAATCCAAGCAATATTTCTTTGGATAGCACTCTAAGTGAGCACCAAGTTATTTTAGGAAAAGTGGGTGATGGCATTTTATTAACCGGGACCATAAATGCCGCTGGAAATCAAAATTTTGTTGAAAACCCTCCTGTGGCGAAATTAAGTTTTGCCGAAGGTGATAGCGAATTAATTGTGCTTTCTGTTAGTGACGCATCCCTAGCGTCATTTATTCACAGCGTTGATTTAACCGAACACACCTTAATTAACTTGCTGATTACTCAAGCTAAATCCATTGATCATGAAACTGATTTATCAACACTTTCGCAAAATCAAACCTTTGAAATCACATTAGAGCGAGATCCTGCCATAAGCGATGAAAACGAGAGTTCTTCAAGTAGCAGTGGCCCATTGCATCCGTATTTAATGGTTTGTTTGTTGATTATTTTGGGGTTAAAAAGAGAAGTTTTTATAAGGTCTAGCCATTAAATAATCAACATTATAATTTTGAAAAACCAACCACCCCCTCAAACACTCAATTAGCATGAGCTTGTTATTCCAAATGGGCTTATAGAATTTCACCCATACTCCTAGTGTTTATTAAAAATACCCTTTGTAACAATTTCTCACACAAAATTACCAGACGTAATGTGTCATTTCCTAAAAAAAGCATAAGCTATTGAAACCAGTGGTTAGCTTTAGGGGCCTACATGCCGTTTAACAAACTTGGTGTTTTGCTTGTTACCTTAATTTTTAGTCAGCTTAGTTTTTCAGCCGCTTGCCCTACATCCGATACCGCCACCGCCACTGGTGCCAGCGATGGCGATAGTTGCACCGTCACCGACGCTGACACAGGAACCATCACCCAGCTAAACTTTGTAAGTGGCTTTGATAGCAGTACTTCTGTAACCGCGGTTGATGGCAATAATGGCACCACCGTTGGTGCACAACGAAAACTGTCTTTTATTAAAGCTGCTGAATTAGTATCCGCACGAGTAGATACCGATGTCACCCTTATTGTAGACGCCAGCTTTTCCGCCCTCAGTTGTACAACCAACTCAGCTGTATTAGGCAGTGCTGGGGCCTCTGCCAACGTTAATGCAGGCGGTAGCCCACCATCGGGCATTCTTGCTAATATGTATTACCCAATCGGTTTATATAATGCCATTACCGGAAGTGATGCCTCGGGTGCTTTCAATGACATTGCCGCCAGTTTTAATTCAGATATTGGCGATGCCGATTGCCTAGCCGCCAGTGCTTGGTATTACGGGTTTAGCGATGCTGGTGGCAGTGAGATTGGCTTCACTACTGTTTTAATTCATGAGTTAACCCATGGCTTAGGGTTTGCCAGCCTAGTGGACCCTTCAGACGGTACCCAATCTAATAGCACAGATGATATTTTCTCTGAAAATCTCTATGACGATGTCACTGACCGCGGTTGGAATGACAACAGTCAAACTGATCAAAACCGAGAAGACTCTGCCATCAGTGTGGACGATTTACTGTGGAGTGGTAGCAACGTCAATACCAATGCCATTGGCCTGTTAACCGATGGCTTTAATGACGTGGACGCCGATGGTAATTTCGAAAGTGGTGATCAGGTCGAAATGTATGCGCCTGCCACACTAGAGTCGGGCTCCAGTGTTAGCCACTTCACCACGGATGCCACGCCCAACGAAATAATGGAGCCCAGCTACACCGATTCCTTATATGAATTAGGACTGGCCCTTTATTTATTGGAAGACATCGGCTGGACAATCGTTGAACCCAACAATGCCCCCACCATTACCGCAGTGGATCAAACGACGCCAGAAGACACTGCAATCGTAGTGGACATCAGTGGTTGGGGCAGCGATGATGACGGTGACGCTCTCACTTATAGCGTCACCAGTTGCGCCACGAATATTACCTGTAGCGTAAGTGGTACCGACCTCACCCTCACCCCTTCCAGCAATCATAATGGTGCCACCCATACTATCACCGTAAAAGTAGATGACGGCACAGATAACAGTTCAGACAGTTTCAATTTAAATGTGACCGCTCAAAATGATGCGCCTACCTGGAGCACTATTAGCGAACAAAACACCAATGAGGATAACGACCTCATCATTGACTTAACAGGCTACGCCACAGACGTAGATGGCGATTCACTCACCTTTAGCGTCACCAGTTGCGCCACCAACATTACCTGCAGCGTAAGCGGCGATAATTTAACCCTATCTCCCACGGCCAATTACTCAGGTGCCACTCATAACATTACCGTAGAAGCTGATGACAATACCGCCAGTGCGGTGAGTACCAGCTTTAATCTAGTGGTGAATGCTCAAAATGACGCACCCACTTGGAGTGCAATCCCTGATCAAAACCTTGATGACGGCGATAATGTGGTCA
>OJBM01000079.1_pt1 | contig 55286 bp, 51 predicted proteins | sample 1591061 | NCBI WGS metagenome assembly OJBM01 (sample SAMN05416872, study PRJEB24817) | seawater metagenome | isolation source: Sea water | place: Canada:Atlantic | collected 2013-11
CTTGCGCATTGTCTATCCCACACGACGTGGGATAAGGGCCGTAGGGCATGGATGCCCGTTTGACCCGTGGCAATCGAAGCAAGGCAAGGGGTTGAGCGACCAGAAGGCGGAGGAAAGATGGGGGTTGTAAAGGGGACCTCCCCTTTAAAGGAGAAATGTTCTAGCTAATCACTCAAAGACTAGCATCACTTTAAGCCTGATATAAGAATTCCCCCAAAACTAGACCCTTCTCTATTTACCAATCTAATTAATAGCTTAAAATACACCCAAAAGGGACTATCGAAAGGGACACCCATTGAAACACTTACATTCATACGCACTGATATTACTGCTGTGCGGCTTGTTCAGCACCACAGTTCAAGCCGCCAGCTTCAATTGTCTTAAGGCTTCCACCCCCATGGAGAAAATCATTTGCAGCGATATGCAACTAAGTTTGGCAGACGAATACATGGGCCATTTGTATTTTGCTAAGTTAGCATCCATTGAAAATATAAAACCCTTTAAGAAGTTCCACCGCAGCTGGCTTAAAGGCCGCCAAGAGGAATGCCCCGGCTTTGAGGTGTCGTGCCTGCTGAGAAGTTATCGTGAATACACTCAGCGCTTAAACCAAGATATGCCTGCACTGTGGCGCAAGAAAGGCAGTAATCAGTACACATGGTGGAGACACATCAAGGTGGGGGCTGATATGCCCGAGCTTCTTTTCGCGGTTCATATGACAGTAAGTCAAGATGCACAAGACTTCGCGGCATTGTTTGATGGAGCCCGTGCTAAACCTGCTAACAAAGCGTTTTATAAAGACCAGCGTTATTCATTTTATATTCAGTCTATTGATATTTACCAAAACTTTAAAAATATCCAAAGCATTCAAAATATAGAAAGCGAAACCTATGGGGCTGCTTATTCTTTTTCTCCCATTAAGGTAGGTGATTTTAATTTCGATGGCCACGCAGATATCTCGGCACATAAGTTTGTGGGCAGTGTCAATTCGCCCACGCACTATTGGTTGTTTCAGCCTACTACAAAGCAATTTATGTATTCAGGCGCTTTGTCGGCCATTAGCTCTGCTGAATTTTTTATTAATAAAAAACTCATTAAATCCTCGTGGCGATCATCTTGCTGTCACCATGGTGAAGATTACTACAAGGTGGTAGAAGGAGTGGTTCAGAAGCTGTACCAAAAATCATTTAAGTGCGAAGGAAACGGAAAAGGCTGTACCTACACACTAACAAGATGGGTAAAAGGTGAGCCTGTTATCATCATAAATAAAGAAGGTTTACGTGATTCGTTTGATTGGGTAAGTGAAGACATCGCTGATTTGTGATAAAGCCAGCAACGCAATCGCCTAGTAGTACTAGGCAATTGCCTCTTTTTACCTATTTATATTTTCCATTTAATTCTTTCCTAGCCACTGGCTGGGTATTAATAACAGCCTCCCCCCACCTTAATCACTTTTTCTAAACGAGGAATATAAGCGTAATACGCGCCGTTTTCACCAAAACCATAACCAAACAAAGGGAAGTCTTGTTGCGAATAACGCTGATAGCTTTTCTTGCTAATACTGTATTCGAAACCACACTCTTCAAGGGCGTATAGCTTTTGCCATTTATCCTCATGACTTAAATCGGTTCTATCATGGGTTTCTTGCCAAAGCTTACTTTGAGAGTATTTTTCTTCCACTGACGAAAACCTAAAGACTGGCCATTCCCTAATATTCACAAGTTCACTAAGTTTTTCAGCCACTGCTCGTTTTGCCCATGCCTTTTGTTCTTTGGCATTAAAGTCTCCTTCGTACATAGTCAAAGTTTTCACTGAAACTGCTTCTTGAAATACCACTTCATTTTTGTGGGCGTTAATAATGGTTAGATTTAACGAAGCATCTATGCAGTTGCCTTTTGTATATTCAGCGCTGGCAATAAAACCGCCCTTTCCCTTTACCAGCTGAATAGGCCTAGATAAGCGGTAATCGCATGCATTGCTGTCTTGTGCCAGTTGCATTCGCTGCTTTGAATACAGCGAGTTTTGAAAAGACAGGTGCTCGTTTCTTTTTGTGTATAGCTTCAACAAACAAGCATTGTCATTTGATGGACACGTTTGTGCTCTACTTTTAAGCCACCTTCTATGCTCAGACTTAAATAGTTTTTTACCATCCTCTTTAAGGTTTTTTCGAATGGCACCGTATAAGCGGCCTAGCTCTCCATCGGCATTGCTTAATGGCTGATTATTGCAAATGGTTTTTTCTAGCGGTGTGGAGGCCTTATTACAATTGAAACTCGCGGCATGAGCTGTGGCCCCCATGGATATTAATATAAGAAATATGATTTTCTGCATGATTCACTCATTATGATTGAAATTTACGCTTATCATTAGCACAGGTATATGAGGCGTAGAGTATACCTTGAGTTAACCTAATAAAGCGTTGAGTGCATCAAGTTCTGGCTATTCGATTCTTAGCCAGTCAGTGGACTGGCCAAATTGTTTGGCGTCGTAATAACCAGCTTGACGTTGGCCTTAAGGAAAGTACTTACCTACAAGAATTTAACTTTTGAAGTGACAATGAGTAATACAGAAGGTGGGGGGACTACTCTCCCGCTGGTAATGTCAGTACAAAACGCGCCCCGTCTTTATAATTTTTATCCAGCGTCAACGCACCCGATAACCGCCTAGCAAAATCAACACACAAGCTTAACCCCAAACCATTACCGGTTTCTCCTTGGGTCCCTTGCTGGCTATCTTGTCCGCCAATAAATATCGAATCGATAATATGTGCCGGAACCCCTATGCCATTATCTGTAATCGTCAACTCAATACTATTACCCTGCGCGTTTGCTTCAATGTGAATCAGGCCATTTTCATTGGTGTACTTGATGGCATTGGCCAATAGGTTTCGAGCAATGGTTTTAAATAGCGAACCATCAATTAACGCGACGGTGGTTTCATCTATTTGTTGCGTGACGGTGATATTTTTTAAGGTAAAAGCATCCTGCATAAAATCCAAGGTTTCTTGCACTAAAGGCTTAAGAGCCATTGGCTTAGTGGATACTGTAATGGCACCTAAATGGCTGCGTGACCATTGAAGCAATTCGTCTAGTAATTGATAAACATTCATGGAGGATTCTAATATGCCATTGGCCATAATGGTCAATCGCTCGGGGGTGACTTTACCCGCGCTTTTTTGCAGTATTTTAGACAGTCCCAAAATACCATTAAAGGGCGCGCGCAGGTCGTGCCCCACCACTGAAAACAATTGCTCTTGTTGTTTTTGTAAGCGTTTTAATTGCCGGTTTTGCACCCTTAATTCCAACTGGCCCACCACCTGTTTAGCCAAAACCTTAAGGGCCATTGCTTGGTCTGGTGTTAACTTATTAGGCACCGTATCAATTACGCACAGAGTTCCAATAGCCAAGCCATTTTTAGTCACCAATGGCATGCCCGCGTAAAAGCGAATATCTGGGTTTGATAAAACCAGCGGGTTATCGGCAAAGCGTTCATCTTGCAAGGTATCGGGCACTTCAAATACCGCTTCTTGCAAAATCGCATGGGCACAAAAAGCCAAATCTCTATGGGTTTCGGTGGCATCAAGGCCCACCCTAGACTTAAACCATTGACGGTCGTAATCCACCAGAGAAATCAGCGATATGCGGGTTCCACAAATGCTGCTGGCCAATTGTGTGAGTTCGTCAAAGGTATCTTCGTCCTCACTATCAAGCACTTCCAGCCGTATTAGCTCTTGTAAACGAGCTTGTTCTTGAGGATGTAATGGCGCTGATTGCATCTAAAAAAGTCCCTGTAATATCATTTAACTCTAGCCTATTTTTGGGTTGTGCTGTCTTCTTGTTACCACCCTAAATACTGAGTTCGATAAGAACGGCACGGCTTGAAATGGGCCATTCTCGCTGAGCCAGCGCTCACCACCCTACCCGAGCAGCACTCTATAATTTCATCCCATAGCACCCTCTCATATCCATTTGTTCTAACCCATAACTTGAAAAAACTACTGTATAGATATACAGTTAAATTCAAATGACGAGCTGGATATCATGAAGCCCCCCTATTTATTAGAAGCGCCGCTAACCACACACTTAAGTGAGCAGCCATCCGAGTCAGCCCCTAGAACAGAAGGGCCGCCAAGCCTTGAGAGCCTGCTAGATCACGGCCACCTTTGGCGTGGTAAGGGCCAGTATACTCAGGGCTTTCACAGCACAAGCTTCATTGAGCTAGACCAAGTATTGCCCCATGGTGGCTGGCCGCAGGATGCCATTATTGAGCTGATATCTGCCACACCTGGGTTGGGAGATATGGCGCTGGTGTTACCTGAGCTGGCGCGCCTTAGTCAGCAAGAAGGGGTGGTGGCTTGTATTGCTCCCCCTTGGTTATTACATGGCCCCATGCTGGAGGAGAGTGGCGTATGCCTTGAGCGCTTACTGTGTGTGCCTGCTACAGCTAATCAGTCACAAAGAACCCAAAAGCCCAAGCAAGATTCATTGAAAAGCCAGCAATGGGCGGCAGAACAAATCATTAAAAGTGGCGGTTGCAATGGGCTTTTGTATTGGCAGGCCAAACCCTTGCCGTTTATTCATTACCGGCGTTTGCAAATGTTATGTGGCCAGTTTCAGTGTCCGGTATTTATGTTTCACCAAAGTGCACCGCTAAATAGCCCCAGCAGTGTACGTTTGAAAATTATGGCTCGTACTGAAACACATTTACACATACAGGTATTAAAAGTGCGCGGTGCTTGGGGCCAGCAACAGCTGAACATTAGTATGCAAAGCCCAGCGTATCATCGTTATCAATTGGCTAAGACAAATAGCGATTAAATGCAGTACCGAAGGATTTACCTTGTGGGCTTGTATTGGGTTTTACGCCAATACCTATTGACACTTTTATTAAAAAGCAGGGCCTGATTGTGTGGTTGTATTTGTATTGCCCTCATTTATTTTTGCAAAGCTGGTATTTAAAAAACTACCAAGCTGAACCCATTGTACTGGTGGATCACAGGCATCATTGCGTCACCGATGCGAGCTCCCACGCATTAAAGGCGGGTATTCAGCTAGGCATGAAACTCACTAGCGTGCAGGCATTAAGCCCCAGTTGCCAAATTGTTTCGCTTAGCGAACACAATTTACAACAAGCCATGAGTGCTGCCATGGCCACACTTTCAAAAAAGCTCATGGGCTTTTCTTCATGGGTTAGCCCCGATGGACAAGATGGGGTGTATTTGGAAATTGCCACCATGGAAAAACTACTGGGCAAGGGCGAAGTATTAACCCAAAAGATTCAGCAAGCGCTATTACCCGTCACTGACATGCACTTTGCTAGCGCCCCCTATGCCAAAACCGCCCGCCTATTAGCACGCAGTCATATGAACATATACCTTGAACAAAATAACTTTAAGGAATATTTACAAGGCTTGCCCTTAAGGCATTTGGCGTTTTCACCGGCCATAGAACATGCCCTTCGAAAACTGGGCCTTAAAAAACTTAATGAATTACTGCAATTAAAACGCAGTGATGTGGCCTACCGCATTGACCCAGACCTTGCTTTGGAATTAGATTTTTTACTGGGTCATAAAAAATTTTTACCCACGCCTTTTGAGCCTCCCTTGCAGTTTTACCTGCCACACGATCTAGCCTGTGAAGCCGAACATGCCCAGCAGCTTAGGTTTCCGTTAAAACATGTGTTAAGCCAGTTTTGCCAATACATGGTGCAACATAATGTGGTGGCGCAACGGGTAGCGATTCACTGTCTTGATCGCGAGCAACAAGCCTACCCCATTGCCATAGAGTTGGCCCGTGGCTCCAGCCAATTAGAACCTTGGCTAGACATGCTTAAATACACCCTTGAACAATTTAAGCCCCCCCAAGCCATTATGCGCTTGGTGATTAGCTGTCAAGTATTTGAAGCGCAATCTCCCCAAAGCGATGATTTTTTTCAAAGCCCCAGCCAACAAAAAACGGTCGATGGTTTATTAAATAAATTGCGCAGCCGTTTGGGTAAAGAGTCTTATGCTTTTTTACATACCACACCCCAAGGCTTGCCTGAATTGCAAACTGACATGAGCCAATTACAAGCATTGCCTAAGGCACCGTCGACTACCAGTATCCACCGTTCTCATCAAACATTGCTCATTCAACCCTTGCCAAATGCCCCTTTGCAACCAGTGTGGTTATTGCCACAGGCTAAGAGTATTACCATGAATCCGTATGAGGTTTTACATGGGCCAGAGCGTAAACAAGGGTTTTGGTGGCAAGGATTTTACGGCTATCGAGATTATTACATTGCCCGTTACGTAGGCTGGGCCAATAGAGTAAATAGCCATCACGATAAACAAGGGGCTTTGCATTGGCTGTTTAGAGACCATAATAATCAGTGGTGGTTACATGGTTACTTTCCCTAGCAAGGCCCTAAAAACATTTAAAACTAGCTTACTTCATTTGGCGGTGTTAACAGCAGACTCAAAATGCTCATTTATAACTATAAACTGTACACTTTCGCCTGCTGTTGCCTTGCCAACTCTGCGCCGCATACGTTTTAAAACTATTGTGGCTAGCTGGATAAAGTGACAATGAAAAATAAACAACAATTTTCAGAACTGCACTGCTACAGTAACTTTACTTTTTTAAAGGCGGCCTCCCACCCTGAAGAATTAGTACGCGCGGCTTACCAACAAGGTTATGAGGCACTGGCCATTACCGATGAATGCTCACTGGCTGGTGTGGTGCGCGCATGGCGTGAAATCAAAGCCATACAAGACGCCCCTTCTGATCATGCTTCTCCCCTAAAAAAAGCAATCCCTTTAAAGCTAATTATTGGCGCTAGCTTTCATTTTAATGACCATGTCTTTGTGTTATTGGCGCCCACTTTAGTTGCCTATAAAGAGCTCAGCGTATTTATTAGCCATTGTCGGCGCCTTGCCGATAAAGGCCAGTATGTATTTCACCCCAATGATATTCATGGCCACATTAAGCACTGCTTTTTATTAATTAAAAGTGGTAAAGATGTTCATGAACTGAATGATTTTTTAAAAAAGTTTTTACATAACCATTTAAATAAAAAAAATCATTCCACCCCCCTTAACTGCCATATTTTATTAGAACTGGATTTATCCCCACAGGATAGCCTTGCCTTAAAAAATGCAACCTGGCTTGCCACGCAATTTTCATTGCCCATAATTGCCAGCGGCGGCCCGCGCATGCATAGTCGCCAACGTAAACCTTTGTTGGATGTGTTAACCTCCATTCACTTTAATAGCAGCATTCAAAAATTGTCGGCCATTTTGCCCCCTGTACTGCTGCCTAATAGTGAGCGTTTCTTGCGCCCCATTAGGACACTGCATAGCTTGTACCCAAAAAAGAGCATTGAAAACGCCAATACCCTTGCCCAGCAATGCAGGTTCACATTAGATGAAATTGTCTATCAGTACCCACAAGACACCGTACCACCACAACATAGCCCGCAGTTTTATTTACACCAACAAACTTGGCAAGGGGCACACAGGCGTTATCCACAGGGCATTCCTAAAAAAGTTAAGCGGGATATCAATAAAGAATTAACACTCATTAGCGAAGTAGAGTATGAGTATTACTTTTTAACCGTGTACGACATTACTCAGTTTGCCAAGAGTAAAAATATTTTACACCAAGGCCGTGGCTCTGCTGCCAATTCGGCGGTGTGCTATTGCTTGGGCATTACCGAGGTGAACCCGAATAATATTAATTTACTGTTTGAACGTTTTATTTCTAAACGCCGTAATGAGCCACCCGACATAGACGTAGACTTTGACAACAGCCGCCGCGAAGAAGTGATTCAATACCTGTATTCAAAATACGGGCGTAAACGTTGTGCCATTGCCGCTACCGTCATTACTTACCGGCCTAAAAGTGCGGTTCGTGATGTGGGCAAAGCATTGGGATTAGATTTAACTCAACTGGAAACCGTCATAAATAAATATGGCTGGCGCTATTTGGGCGACAATTGGATAGATCAAATCATAGGTGAGGAACTTTGCCAAAATCACGAATTAATTCACCATTACAAAGATATCATCACACAAATTTTAGGGTTTCCTCGGCATTTATCACAACACGTGGGGGGCTTTATTTTATCACAAGACCCACTTCATGAACTGGTGCCCATAGAGAATGCCAGCATGAAAGATCGCACCGTCATTCAGTGGGACAAAAATGATTTAGAAACCATGCGTTTAATGAAGGTAGATGTACTGGCCCTGGGCATGTTGGCGGCGGTGCAAAAGTGTTTAGATGATTTATCTACCCTGTCAAACAGCACGTTTAAACTGCAAGACATTCCCCAACACGATGACCCGAAAGTGTATCAGATGCTGCAAAATGCCCAAAGCGTGGGTTTGTTTCAAGTGGAGTCCCGCGCACAAATGAACATGTTACCACGCCTGCACCCCACCACTTTTTATGACTTAGTGGTACAGGTGGCTATTGTGCGTCCCGGCCCCATTCATGGTGACATGGTGCACCCTTATTTAAAACGTAAACACGGCCTAGAAAAAGTAGACGTCCCCCTTAAAAGTATGGAACCCATATTAGCGCGTACTTTTGGTGTGCCCATTTTTCAAGAGCAAGTGATTGCTCTGGCCATGATGGCCGCCAGTTTTAGTGGCGACGAAGCCGAACAATTGCGCCGCTCCATGGCCAGTTGGAAAAAACGTGGGCACATGCATTTTTTACAAAAAAAATTACACGACAACTTATTAAAGCAAGGGGTAAAAGAAGAGTATATCACTCGCTTAAACCGTCAAATTGAAGGCTTTGGAGAATACGGTTTTCCCGAGTCCCATGCCGCAAGCTTTGCGTTAATTGTGTATTACTCTGCCTGGTTAAAATGTTATCACCCAGCCATATTTTTTTGCGCCCTACTTAATAGCCAGCCCATGGGCTTTTATCAGCCATGGCAGCTCATTCAAGATGCTAAGCAACATGGCGTTGAGTTTTTAGAGTGCAACGTAAACGATAGCCAGTGGGACCATGAAGTACTGGGGCTCACAGATAAACACACTTCATTAAGTAACAGCCCACACACAGTGCAATTGGGTTTTTGTTTGGTGAAAGGTTTAAAAAAAGACAACATACAAGCATTAATTAACAACCGCCCTAGCCAAGGTTTTCAATCCATTAATCACGTATTAAACAGCGGCCCATTAAACAAACACGACATACAAGTATTAAGCGCCGCCCATTGCTTTAAATGCTTTAACGAAAACCGTTATGAAAACCGTTGGCAAAGCCAAGCTAAGGGCTATTACTCGGGCTTATTTTATGAACAAGAAGCAAGCCTTACTGAACATGAATCGCTAAACACACAACCCTCACGCATAGACAACCTAATAGAAGACTACAATGCCACCGGTGTATTATTGAACGATCACCCCATGGATTACTTGCGCGATCACCCTATCTTGCAAGACTGCATTAAAGCGCAGGATTTAATTCAGATGACACACAAACATGAAGGCTATGTGGCAGGGTTAGTGATTAGCCGTCAGCGCCCCAAAACCTCGGCAGGCGTTACCTTTGTGACCCTAGAAGATGAAAGCGGCAGCATTAATTTAGTGGTGTGGTTAGACCAAGCCACCCGCCAGTTGAAAGAGTTGACCCAATCGCGCATGTTGAAAGTATATGGCTGTGTGGATAAAGACCCCAGTTCAAAGGTGGTGCATTTTATTGCTTACCGATTGTTTGATATTAGCGAGGAGTTAAATGAATGGAAAAACCCTTCGCGGGACTTTCATTAAACTCATGTTTAGTACAAAGCCGGTGCATTTTATTGAGTTCTTAAACCTAGAGCGGATTGTTTGATATTAGTGCAGAAATAAATAAATAAATGGAAGAACCCCCTCGCGAAATTTTCACTAGCAAACCAAGTCATGAGTAAGCCAACGCAATAGCAACCCTAGTCATTAAATACACTCTGGCATTTAAGGACAACACCTTGGCACCCACCACCATGACCCAAACGGAAAACTGGCATACTATGGACTGATTCATAAAAATAAAAACAGCCGTGGATAATTAACATGAAACAACCCCCACAAGCCTATCAGGTGCATATTCTTGACCAGTCTTATTACAGTGGAAAGCTGCATTGTTATTTAAAATATAAAAATGTGCCCATTGAGACCCACGAAATAGATTTTGTTAAGTGGTGGAAAACCGGCTACCCCAATACCGGTTTAATGAAAATGCCTTTTATTCAAACCCCAAAAGGACAATGGTTACAAGACTCCACCCCAATGCTTAATTGGTTTGAAAAAAAGTACCCACAGAACCCTATCTTACCTAGTGATCCGTACATGCAGTTTTTTTGTCGGCTAATAGAAGACTATGCTGATGAATGACATTGGCGTCCCGCCATGCATTATCGTTGGAGCTTTAAAGCCGATGCGGCAGTAAACAGCATACGCTTTCGCGATACGTTAATGGCCAGTATGCCTGGGCCCCAATGGTTAAATTCTGAATTAGCAAAAAGACGTCAGTATAAAGAATATATAAAAGAAGACGGGGTCACCAAGCATACCCAAAAACACGTGGAAAGCATTTATTTAAATTCTTTAACCTGGATGGAAAGCATCTTAGCCAAACAAGATTTTTTACTGGGGGATAAACCCTGCTTGATGGATTTTGGTTTCATGGCATCCATGTTTCGCCATTACAGTATCGACCCAACACCTGCTAAAATCATGCGCGATACTGCCCCCAATGTGTATTTATGGGTGGCACGCATGTGGGCCGCTAATGCAGAACAGTATCAAGATAAACAATGGCATTACCAGGCTGGCGAATTACCTGAATTATTAAAACCTTTTATCAAGGATATTTGTGAAGCCTACTTACCGTATTTGCTGGCTAATGCTCAAGCTTGGCAAAATCAACAAAGCACCTGCACCTATACTGTACAGGGCGTGACCTATAAAAATACCAAAACCTACGATTACCGAGTGTGGTGTCGTGAACAATTAATAAAGCATTTTACAGCACTGCCCAGTGAGGCAAAAAAAGCGGTAGAAGAAACTCTGAAAGAATATGGCGGCTGGCCAGCTTTTAGTGAGCAACAAGATATCAAATCAAACCTAGACCCAGAAAACCTAGCGCCACTGCGCAGACCCATTAAACCCAAGATGAGTTTAAATATAAGAACTTTTTTCTCGGGCACCCCATGGAGTACCTCTAATAGATAAAAAGTACAGTGGCACACTGAATTGGATCACTAAGGAATTATCAACACGCCTCAAACTGAAACAGTTCACTTGGCATAGGGTGAATAGCGTTTAGGGCTTGTTGGCTGTCCCCCAGTAACCAGTTATCCATTTCATCATTGTGAATGATCAACGGCATTCTGTGATGCACATGTTTAAGCTTTTCATTGGGCTCAGTGGTGAGCGTGACAAACTGATGACTCTCTTGGCTAGAGTCTTGGTTAGAAGAGACGCCTGAAAAACACACCGCCGCCATTAACATGGGTTGCTTTAAGCTGTGTTGCACTAGGTATTTTTGCTTTTTAGCCCCTCCTTCATCTTTCCATTCGTACCAGCCCGAGCACACCACTAACCCACGTCGCTGCTCAAAGGCTTTTTTAAAGGTGTTTTTTTCTTGAATGGTTTCCGATTTTGCATTAATTAATAGCTTTTTAGACCAGCTTGGTTGAATGCCCCAGCGCATAGACGTGGCGGCCACGTCAATGACATTGGCCTTACGTTTTGGAATAAGCAGCAGGGTTTCATCTGTGGGGCGTAACTCTTGGTTAGAACTTGAATGGGAATGGGGATATAACGGAATGCCTAAGGCATCCATAAAGGCGCGCACATTGGGGTCATCAATTACGTTCATGCGGCCACACATATTACCCTCCTTCTAAATGCCTAAACCATATTCTAGCCTTACTGGCTAATTTTAACATATCCACAATGACAGACATACTAGGGTACACCCACGCGCTATTGCCAAAGTCAGGCATTTAATGAAATTTTGTATTATCATGCCCACCATTGTAATTATTAGCATATATGGCAGTCACACATAGCCATCACAGGTAAAAAACATGAGCGATACATTAGAGTTAGTCACACAACACTGGGGCTGGACAGGTCTTAACCCTGAGCGTCTGATTGCCGAAAACGAATTTGGTAACCTTATTATTAAAGATACTGAAGGAAAATTTTGGCGTATCTGCCCAGAAGAAATCAGCTGTGAAGTGATTGCTGAAAACGATGCAGCCTATAATGAACTGGTAAAAAGCGAAGAGTTTAACGATGACTGGTTCATGGAATTACTGCTCGTGGCCGCCAAAAAGAAATTCAGTGCTGAATTGGCTGATGGAGAAAAGTACACCCTTGCCTTACCCGAGCCATTTGGCGGTGAATACAACGCTACCAATTTACGCACCGTATCACTTGAACGCATTATTCAGTTCAGTGGTGATCTAGGGAAAGAAATTAAAGATTTACCGGATGGGGTAAAAGTAAAAGTGCAGTCTATTGTTTAACTCAACACGAGCTCAAATAAAACAACTAAAGACTTACTGGATTATGTGACCCTAAAAGGGCCATCGCAGTTTAGTCTCTTATAAAGGCCAACCAGAAAATAATTTTGGTTGGCCTTTTCTTTTCCTTTAAAGACTAATCACTTACCACTAACAGAGCACCTTTAAATAATATTTAGCTTTTAAAACCCCTACTGGATGTTAAATATATTATCAACCTGTAAGTACTGTTACCGCTATATACAAATTGTTATGGGGGATAAATTGCCATGGCGAATTATAAAATCCGTGTTTAACTGAGGGTAAAGTTAATTAAAAGGGATTGAAATGATTCGCCTAATTTTAATTATTCTCGTGTTTCTATTTTGCTCCCATTTTTCCTTGGCTTCCCAGCCCATTGGGTCACAACAAGAAGCGGTTCGCCTATTACAACAAGCTACCTTTGGCCCCAACATGACTGCCATACAAGAATTACAGGACATGGGCATGGAAGCATGGCTAGACCAGCAAATAGCATTGCCTCCCAGTTTTCACACGCCTCTGGTCACTGACAATTATCGACGGGACAGTGCCGTAAGACTAGAGTCCTGGTGGCACACCGCCATTTGGGGAGAAGACCAGCTACGGCAAAGGATGGCATTTGCGTTAAGCCAAATACTGGTGGTGTCTCAAAGCGCATCTAATCTTTTTGATCATCAATTAGGCCTGATTAATTATTATGACTTGTTAGTGGCCCATGGTTTGGGTAACTACCGAGATTTACTCGGTGCGGTTTCTAAGAATGCCATCATGGGCCGCTACTTAAGCTATTTAGGTAATCAAAAAGCCAATAGCACTCAACGCCCGGATGAAAATTATGCCCGTGAGCTAATGCAATTATTCACCATCGGCATGGTGGAGCTGAACATGGATGGTAGCCCAAAATTAAATAACAATGGCCAACCACAAGCCACCTATCAGCAACAAGATGTAGAACAGTTTGCCAAAGTATTTACCGGTTGGTGCTTCGCTGCCCCTGCCAATGATCGCTTTTGCAATAGCAGTTTTGATTTCAATGCCCCCATGAAAAGCTATGACGACTATCATGATAAATCTCAAAAAACCTTATTAAATGGCACCATTTTAGCGGCGGATCAAAGTGCCGAACAAGACTTACAGGCCGCCCTAGACAATCTTTTTCATCATGATTCTATTGCCCCTTTCATTAGCAAACAGCTCATACAAAAATTGGTCACATCTAACCCTTCCCCATCTTATATTGAAAGAATTGCACAAATTTTTGTAGATAATGGAGAGGGAGTACGTGGCGATTTAGCAGCCGTAGCCAAAGCTATCCTGCTGGATACAGAAGCCAGACAAGGCCATTTAACTGCCCCTACTATTTTTGGGAAAATGCGCTCGCCATTATTAAGAATGACCCATATGTGGCGCGCATTGAACGCCGATAATCTAGCCGATTATTTTCGTATCTACCGATTAAGTAATCTCACCGCACAGGAGCCATTAAACGCCCCTTCTGTCTTTAATTTTTACAGTGCCGATTTTACGACCGCCACATTAGAGGCCGCGGGACTATTGGCTCCAGAATTTCAAATCAGTAACGAGTCTCAGGTCATTCATTTTTATAATTATTTATTTTTCCCTATTCGTTATGGTATTTCAGAACATGTGGTACAGGGAGCAGGTAAAACATTCCAATTATATAATCAATACCAACCCTATATAGATTTAATGGAAGGGATAGAAGGAGACGAAGGAGCCATTGAGCGCCTTAATTTATTATTCACAGGCAACACCATGAGTGATGATTTAAAGCAAAGTCTAAGGCAGTTAATCATTGATATTCGCGTTAAAGATAACGCAAGGGGCATTTACGATGACTATACCGCCATGGCCAATGTCATGCTGTTGGTAATGTTATCTCCCGAATTTGTCATTCAGCGTTAACGATAAACGAGCCATTAAAATTATTAGTAACAAATACATTTCAAAAGGAGTAAATAATGGAGTCGTTAAATACTCGCCGTTCATTTTTAAAGAAATCTTTATATGGCAGCCTAGGGCTTTCTGCTTTTACCTCTACTCAATTTGCTTTGGTTAACTCCGCCTTGGCCCAGCAAATCGTCACGCCTGGGGGCTATAAAGCATTAGTGTGCATTTTTTTATATGGCGGCAATGATTCCTTTAATATGTTCACCCCCATGGAAGGCCAAGCCCTAGTTGACTACAAAAATACTCGCCAAAGCTTAGCAAGAGAGAATGCGATAGAGATCACCAGTCAACAACAAATCGAAGGGGGCATAGGCTTTGTGCCTGAAATGGCATCATTAAAAAATTTATACGACCAAGGGAAATTAGCCATACAAGCCAATGTGGGTTCGTTATTACAGCCCACTACCGTCACTGAAATTAAAAATAAGCAAGCTTTATTGCCCAATCAATTATATTCCCATAGTAGCCAACAACACACTTGGCAAAGAGGCGCAGAGCTAAACCAAAATCAAACGGGCCACACCGGTTGGGCTGGGCGTATGTTTGACTTAATGCAACCTAACCCCAGAGATGCAACACAACAATTTCCCTACATGCAAAATATGAGTTTAAACGGCCATAATATTTGGCAATCTGGGCTTATGACCTCGCCCTATAGCGTCTGTGCCACTGACGTGGAGACCATGAATATTTATAAGTTTCACCATCTTGCCAGCATTCGAAAACCCATCGTAGAAAATTATGTGAACAACACCGTTCATGAACATTTATTAGCAAAGGAATATTCAAAAATATTAATGGGCGCAGAAAAAAACGCCCGTGAATTAAACACTCAGTTGGCGCAACAACCAATTCTCAATACATTGTTTCCAGAAAATTCATTAGGTGATCAATTACAACAAGTGGCCCAGCTTATGAGAATTGGTAAGCAGCAAGGGTTAGGCCGCCAAGTATTTTTTGTGGGCATGGGCGGCTTTGATACTCATAGCAATCAATCTTCTCAGCACCCCAAATTATTAGCTACCCTGAGCGACGCCATGGCCAGTTTTTATAACGCTACAATTGAGCTTTCTATGGAGCATGAAGTCACCAGTTTTACCATGTCGGACTTTGGGCGCACCTTAACCTCCAATGGTGATGGCACCGACCACGGCTGGGGTGGACACCAGTTTATTCTTGGAGGCGCGGTTCAGGGAGAGATTTACGGAAACATGCCCAGGCACACAGTGGGGGCAGAAGAAGATATAGGCAGTGGCCACATGATGCCCACCACCGCCACCGAACAAATGTTTGCCTCCTTAGCCAGTTGGTACGGTGTTAACCACAATATGCTCAACACGTTATTTCCTAACCTACACAACTTTGATAATAACCCGAATTATTTTTAACAGGTGATGAGAGTATTAAATCAACGCACCTAATTGACAAAGACATATAAAATCACACTAAAAGAGATGCAAAGTAGTTAAGCGTATTTTTAAAATTGTTAACTACCACTATTTTAATTGTCATTGCCTGATGGGGCGTTCCTTGTTAGCGTGTTTGGCAAAATATTAATAAGAACCGACTAATAAGAAAATACCATGACTTACCAATCTTCCTTATGTGCTAATGCGTTCTCACAAAAAACCATGATCGTTACCGGTGGTGGCAGTGGCATTGGCCGTTGTATAGCCCATGAATTAGCCGCATTAGGGGCGCGTGTGATTATTTTTGGGCGTACGCAGGCGAAACTTCAGCGGGTAAAAAGTGAAATAGAACAAGATGGCGGCCTGTGTGACTTTCGCGTAGGGGACATTCGTGACAGTGACACGGTGGCCAACAACATTAAAACTTGCCTTGAAGAATTTGGCGCCATTCATGGGTTGGTTAACAATGCCGGCGGCCAGTTTCCTGCTAATTTAGAAGACATTTCCAGTAATGGCTTTATGGCAGTCATAAAAAGTAACTTACTAGGGGGCTTTTTGGTGGCAAAAGAAGTGTACAAACAAAGTATGAAACAACATGGCGGCGCCATCGTGAACATTACCGCCGACTACTTTGGAGGCATGCCACGCATGGGGCACTCTGGAGCGGCCCGTGCAGGCATGGAAAACTTTACTCAAACAGCCGCCATAGAATGGGCAAAGTCAGGTGTAAGAGTAAACAGCGTGGCACCGGGCTACATTATCTCCTCTGGCATGGACAGCTACGAAGACCCAGACATGATTGCGCGTATTCCCAAATTTGGGCAAAGCACCCCAGCTGGGCGCATGGGCACAGAATCAGAAGTAAGCGCGGCGGTGTGTTTTTTATTAAGCACAGGGGCCGCCTATATTAATGGGGTGACCTTGCGGGTCGATGGCGGCAGCTCTTTATGTTTAAGCTCGCCCTTGTCTGAACTAGAAGTGGCCACCAGCAACAATGAAGCCTTTGATGGTTTTCACCGCAGTGAATTGCCTGAGATTTTAAAAACACCTTAAATAGCCCAGCAAACCCCACCTTTCCCTAGGGCTTTTTTTACCATAAATGCAGACTAAGCCTTTGCATTTATGGCCGTCATTACCCCACCAATACCAGATTTAGGTCTACGCTTAATAGACAGTCACGATTGGCATGAATGATTATGTGGGGCGTGTGAAAAACATGGGGTTGAAAGCTAGGTGGATTGTAGCTTTATGGGGCTTATTGTTAATAAGCTGCGCCAATAGCGCCTCTCTTGAAGTCACCGACATTCACCAAAACAAGGTTTATGACCTTCATAAGACCCTGTACTTCATTAAAGAAAGCACAGCCCTTACGGTGGAAGACGTACAGGCGCTTCCCCAAGGGCAATGGCAGCGCCACCCTGAAAAGCCCATATCGACCCTACCCAAGCAATTGCCCATGTGGATTAAAATTCCGCTACAGATTCATGATGTCACATCTAAAAACTGGATACTCAAACTCGATGAGTCCTCTGGCCCTAATGGGCAATTTTATGTATTTATCAATGGCCAGTTGCAGCAACAACATACCGTCAACGGGCTGGGCAGTTTTGATCAGCGCCCCATTCAACACCGCCTGCCCATTATTCCCATTCAATTAAGCCCAAACCAAGCAATAGAAATCTTAATTCGATTAGAGAAAACCGCGGGCTTCAGTTTAAGTTTTAGCCTTATACCTAGGGATGAATTTTACGAAAAGGATGCGTTAGAAGCATTGCTTATCGCCATGCACTTGGGGCTTATCATTGGCATTTTGGCATATCATTTGGTGCTGTTTGCAGCCACCACCAATATTAGCTATGCAGTGTACTCTTTTTACTTGGCGACCATTATTCTGGTGACGCTGCGTATCTCTGGTTTTGGTTATCAATACTTGTGGCCAGATACAGCGTGGATGGTGGATCAAGGGCGTAATTTTAGTTTTTCTTTATCGGCCATTGCCGCTACGATTTTTGCCATTTATTTTTTGCAAGTTCGCACGTTTTCAAAAACACTGCATTGGGGGTTACATGGTTTATGGATTTTTATGGCCTTGAGTAGCTTGGTAACCTTTCAAGATCTTACCCTCATTCGCCAACTGCAAATTCCCCTACAAGTTTTGTCTTATATTTTGCTCATCGCCTCCGGTATCATGGCCATGGCCTACGGGTATAGCTATGCCAAGTTTTACGTTTTATCTTGGGCCATTTTTGTGGCCTGTGGGGTTTGGTTTGCCTTAAACGTATTGGCTATTTTTCCCTATGAACATGAAGCCAGAAGTGTGGTGCGCCTTGGCATAGATTTACAAGTGATTCTCATGGCTATGGCACTGGGACATAGAGTAAAAAAAATGCAAGCGGATCGTTTTATGGCTGAAGCAGAAAATAAAGCCAAGAGTGATTTCCTTGCTAAAATGAGCCACGAAATTCGTACCCCCATGAGCGGCGTATTGGGCATGGCTGAACTTTTAGGAGAGCGCTTAAAAGACGAAACCAGTATTCGTTATAACAATATCATTAAAGCGTCAGGGCATTCTTTATTAACCATCATTAATGACATCCTTGATTATTCAAAAATTGAAGCGGGTAAAATGGAACTGGAAAACGTGCCGTTTAATATTGAAAAGCTGGCCGTTGAGACCCTAGATACATTTAAGCAATTAGCCCTTGAGAAAAAAATTGAATTAATTGTTGATATTGATAAAAACCAAAATAAAAATCTTATAGGGGACCCGGTTCGACTAAAGCAGATCATGCTTAATTTTATCAATAACGCCATTAAATTCACCGAAACAGGCCACGTTTTATTAAGAGTGGCACCTGCCAACAATGAACTTAACCAAATAAAGATTAGCGTAGAAGATACTGGGCCTGGCATTAATATAAAAAATCAAAATCGCTTGTTTCAAGCTTTCAGCCAAGCCGATGCTTCCGTTGCCCGTAATTATGGGGGAACCGGCTTAGGACTCATTATTTGCAAACAAATTTCAATATTAATGAAGGGCACCATTGGTGTAAACAGCATCGAAGGCAAGGGCTCAACATTTTGGGTATGTGTTTCAATTGAAGAAAGTGAAGGCGAAATGGCCGTCTTAAATGAGCCTTCAAGAAGTTTACAGGGGCACAGAATTTTAATAGCCGATGATAATTTCACCTTCGCCGAAATATTAAAAGAAACTGTTAAAAACTGGAACATGATCCCTGTGGTTGCACATGATGGACAAGAGGTATTAGAGGAGCTTGAAAAAGCCCATCGAGAACATCAAAAAATTGATTTGATTTCGCTGGATTTATTCATGCCACTCATGAATGGCTTAGAAGCCAGCCGCATCATTGAAGCAGACCCACGTTTTAATCACATTCCAAGGGTGCTGCTCACATCTGCCGATACTCTACCCTCTAAACAAGACCTAAGACAATCAGGTATTTTTAAAGCCATGGTTAAACCCAGCTTGGCCGCTGAATTACACGATTCCTTTTGTCAGGCCATAGGCGGTATTATTCAAGACAATGAATCTATTCAGAATATCGGCATTCAACACAGTGAGATAAAAGTCAAAAACCTCAATATTTTGGTAGCAGAAGACAACAAGGTGAACCAAATGGTGATCATGGCCATGCTCAAAAAAATGCAGCAAACACCTCACCTAGTGGAAAACGGCCAAGAAGCATTGGATATGTTAGCCAACCCTGACCACAACATAGATTTAGTGTTAATGGATTGCAGCATGCCAGTAATGGATGGCTATGTTGCCACACGAGCCATTAGAGAAATGGAGAAAGAGCAAAAACGTTCGGCCATTAAAATAGTGGCTCTGTCGGCCCATGTAATGGAGGAACAGCGAGAAGCCTGTGTTGAAGCAGGCATGAATGATTACTTGTCTAAACCCATCGAAACGGCAGAACTGATTCGTGTATTAAATCAGCAAGGCTAATAATTTAACGGCATCCCCAATCCGTTTAAACCTAAACCCTCAGCTTTACGAAACCTTTACATTTTTTTCCTTAGTCCTCCTAATTCCCTCCTTATTTGCCCTCTAATCTATACCCATACCCAAAAGGCTTCATCAACCAACAGCCTAAATTATTTTAGTTAAATCATTAGGAGCAACACATGAAATCCATTAAACACACCACTAAAAAAATCATCGCCGTGACCTCATTGGCTTCTATGGTGGCCTTTGCATCATTGGCCTTTGCCCAAGAGCAGAACCAAGAGGGTGCAAAGCACTGCCAAACCAAAGGGCCTGAGCGTTTATACTCTGCCTTAAATGTGCAAGACAGCCAGAAGGAAGACTTTCACAGCATTATGCAAGCCCAGCATGACAAGCGCTCGGCTCTAAAAGAGGAATATCGCGATACCCATAATCAAGAGCGAGAAGCCATGGAAACACTGCATGCCAGCACCCTTGAATCATTAAAGGGCGTGTTAACGGAGCAACAGCTAGAAAACTTTAAAGCCATTACCCTACACAATCGTCCAAGTAAAAATGGCCGTATGCACATGAAGGGCCCTAAACGCATGGCTAAGCATGATGGTAAAAAAGCCAGTGAACACATGATTGCCACCCTAGAGCTAAGCGATGATAAAGCCGACGCTTTTAGAGACATCATGAAAGCACAAGGTGAACAAAGAAAGGCCATTCGTGGTCAATATAAAGAAACTTACCAAGCAGAACACAAAGCCATGAAAGCCTTATTTGAAGACACCCTAGTTCAACTAGAAAGCATTTTAAATGCGCAGCAAATTGACAATTTAAAAGCCATTAAAAAACACAATCGTCGGGTTTAACGGCCCATAATTTTTAACCATTTATTAAACTGCTTAATGCTCTTTAAAGGCGTTAAGCAGTTTTTATTTTTAACATTTAGACAAATAATTTTTAAACCGTTAATAAATTCAACTCCGGCCTGTCACACTATTTTTAAAATTTATCACCGTTTCAACAGCCACTTAACCATCACAATCTGGACAAACTAACGTCCTAAAACAACCTTCTATTTAGTGGACCTTACTCTACTATAGTGAGCCAATCTTGCTTATAAGAAAAACCTTAAAAAGGAGTTCACATGAATTACCGGTCGGTGAGCCTATCCCACGCTTACGCTGCCATTATTGGCGGGGTCGCATTAACTGTGTACCCACAGATTATTTTAAGCTTCTTAGAATTAAACCTAACGGATGGGCTTATTTTAGTAAGCCGATTATTCGGGGCATTTTTATTTGGTTTAGGCTTTAGTATTTACAGTACTAAGGATACGCCGGTATTTCCTTTTTCATTAGTGGCCGCCAATGCCTTAGTGGATTTAGTGGCCGCGGCTATTTTCTTACAAGCCACATTAAGTGGTACGGTAGGCTGGGCGGGGTATATCTTTAGCGGCATGTTTGCCATGAATTTAGTCAGCTGGCTGGTGATTTTGCCCCAGCGAAACCAAATGCAAAGTGCCTAAGTTATATCGGTGGCCAAAAATAATTGGGCCACCGATTTTAAGCTAACGCGTACTGTTATGGTGTTTACGCCAAGCCGCTGGTGTTTGGCCGTAAGACTTTTTAAACATGCGAATAAAATGGGTCACATCTGCCCAACCTACCTGATGGGCAATGCTGTCAATTTTTTCATCAGTATGCATTAACCGCGAACAAGCATGGGTTAAACGATTACGGTTAATCCATTCCCCCACTGAGTAACCGGTACTGTTTTTAATTTTGGTGGCCAAATACGCAGGGCTTAAATTTAAATGACTGGCAACGTCTTTTAAGGAAATTGCCGTTAAACTGTTTTTTTGAATAAACTCTAATGCCTGACTCACACGATTATTCCCTTCCGCCGGGGTATCGACTAATGCACTGCGCGCTTGTTTAACCTCATTTAAAATTAACATCAATAAACATCTCATTACCTCAGGTGAGTCAGGGCCGTTTATTTGCCCTTCTTTTTTAAGAGCTTGCATCAATGACACTAAATAATCTTGACGTGGCTTTGGTAATGAAAATACCGCTAAAGCCCCAAGTCTCACCTGCTCAAAGGGGGCCATTAGCGAATGGGCTTCGCTTAAATCTAGGCAACTGGTGCAAAAACTCACCCACCACGCACCGACATTTTCACCTGAAAACTGGCTATGAGGCACACCCGCGGGTACCAATACCAACATACCTGGCGAGATATTAATTTCTTGGCCTTGCTCAATGCGCATATGGCCCTGATCTACAAAGCTAATCACATGCTCGGTATGAGAGGCATCATGGTTCGCCGATACATCCTTGGTAAATTGATAACCCACGTTAATGGCGTGGCTGAAATGTATGTCATCCATTGCATGCCCTGCTTAGTCGCAATTAAAGTAACTCTCGCGATATAAAAAGATAAGCCGATTTAAAGAAAATATTGACTCTACCACCCCTAAATAAAGACTGACAGTATTCAAATAACAAACAATTAGCCGAAGTAATACTTTTTAGGCCATTCAATCACAAGTATAAAGGGGAAAAATATGGACTTCACATTGGCACTCATTGGGCTGTCGACTTACATTTTATTGTGGGAAAAGCTTCCAGAGTGGGGCACGTGGTTTAACTGGTTTCTGGCTCGTTTACCTGCCCCTTTGGCTTATCTTTATGAGGCTTGGCGTTGCCCTTACTGCTTTGGTTTTTGGGTGGCACTGGCATTACATGGCATAACAGGCTTATACACACTGCCCGCTTTGGCCAATATGCCAGATTATATGGGCATCACGGCCCAACCCCTTGCTTGGTTTCTAGATGCTTTGGCCACCGCCCCTTTAATACTCGTGGGCAAGCTTGCCATTGACGCCATTGCCGCCCCCGCCATTAAAGGGCACACCATGAAAGTGGAATTTAAAAAGTCCATGCAAAAAAGCCAAACAGATTCTCAAGCCGTAAAAGCTTAATAAATGTTGGCGCCCAATTGATAGTAGTGACAGAAAAAGAATAAATAGAGGAAGCATTAAAATGCGGCATTCATTAACTTGTAATGCCGCTCTTTAACCCTCTAGCTATCATTAACATCTTGAATGCGGGAAATTTTTCCCTCTTGAAAAGAAAAAATAGATTGCCCTTCTAAAATAAGCGTTTCCCCTTCTTTTAATCCGTTGGGTAAATCTGTGGCTAATACGCCGCGATATAAAATCTGCGTGACAACTTCACCTTTTAACTCTTTTATAGCCGTAATACTTTGCTCGCGAGACGTAAACAAAAATTGCCCCTGTTCAGCAAGCTCTCTAAATTCATGTACGCCTTTTGAATAAGCGTTAACCTCACCCTGAGAAATATTTTCAAATTCTATATTATCACTCACGGTTCGAATCATCCCTTCAATATCAAACGCATTATAAGCCTGTAAATAACGATTAATGAGCGCCTGCTTATCTTTATTATCCATACTCTATTCCATCCTTTGAACCGCTTAAGCGTAAAGCCTAATGGGACTATACAGCCTTAAAACAGTAGCTCAATACGCAAAAAGTTCACTAAGGCAAGCTTTGAAAATGAAGGCTATACTGAAGGTAAGTCATTGATTCCTTATTACTTATGCCTCAGGAAAAAGCCAGCGAATCTGAAAAAATTGAATTAGAGCACCAGGCCGCTAAATTATTTATGCGCTGGTATGAAAATGACACTGGCCGACACATTCGTCACATTTGGCACAATAAACCCAGAAAGCCCGATATCTCTTGTGAGCTGGAAGGTGGCCACCTTAATATTGAAGTAGCCCATCTTTACGGCAGTGAACAAGAAGCCATGATTATTTTAGGGCGCGTATTAAGTGAGCTTACGCATGAAGCCCTTCACGATTTAGAACAAGTTTCAGACCCCCACAGTCGGTTACTTAATGCCTTAAACAAAATACTATTGAATAAATCTCAAAAGTCTTACCACAGTAATCGCGTGTGGTTAGTGATTCGCAACGCCCACCCCGCTTGGGATAAAGATGAAATTCAAGCCTTGCAACACTGTATTAAAGTGCCGCCAATACACCCTTTTGAAGAAATATGGATGGTGGCCGACATGACAGGCAAAAGCGGTATTGTGCAGCTTTACCCCTAGTTATTCGCTGAATATTGATCCTTAGGCAAAAGTCTAAGCCCTGCACTAGTATTAACAGATGTTGACCAAAAATAACCCTAAATAGGAGCCTAATATGCGGATTGTGCTGTTCGTATTAACCCTAATGATAAGCCACATAAGTGTGGCTGAAAAAGTAGTGCATTTAACCTCCTTAGACTGGCCCCCTTATGCCAGTAAAAGTTTACCCCAGCAAGGGGCCTCGGTGGCGGTGGCCAGTGCTGCATTTAAAGCCATGGGGTACAAACTGGTGGTGGAGTTTTTACCTTGGAGCCGTGCCGTTAACGAGGCTAAAAGCCCAACCAGTCAATACATGGGGTATTTTCCTGAATATTACTCTCAAGAGGTGGCAAAAGAATTTACCTATTCACAACCTATGGGCAGTGGCCCGCTGGGATTTGTTGAGCAAGCGGGTAAAGCCATTACCTGGAATGCCTTAAGCGATTTAAAAGGCAAGCGTATCGGCGTGGTTCAAGATTACGTGAACACCACAGAGTTTGATTCTTTGGTGGCATCAGGAGGGCTAAAAGTGTCAGCTGTGGTAAGTGATAGTAAAAATTTGCGAAAAATAATCAATAACCGTTTGGATGTTGCCGTAATAGACAAAAACGTCATGACGTATTTATTTAAGCATGACAAATCTTTAAAAGGTGAAGAAAGCAAAGCCCACTTTCAAGAAAAACTATTAGAAGATAAAGAGCTGTTTATATGCTTTAAAAAAAATAAAATGGGCCAACAAATGGCCGACATTTATAACCAGGGTTTAACAAAAATAGATGTGAATGGCATTATGAAAAAGTTCCTAAACGCAAATTAAGTAAATTTTTAGACACGCGCTTTCAAGTAATAAGTGCAATATAGCTCACCCAAAAAAGGCCATCTAACTTTGGTTAGATGGCCTTTTAAAAACACCTTAATCAAGCTTAATTCAGGAATTATTTTTCCGCTTCCGTTTGAGCAATTGCATCACCCATTGATTTCTTAGCCACTTCTTCAAGCCACTGTAAATCCACGTCTTTATGAGACTCACAAATAAACCAGGGTTCACGAGAATCCGGTTCTAGCATAATGCCGTTTTCAATGAGGTTAAGGGCAAAACGCACGTACAATTGGCTATCGGTTTTTTTCCAGTCTCGATAGTTTTGCGGCACTTCCTTGCCAAAGTGAATTCCAAACATGGAGTCTGGCCCTGAGAACTTGTGCTCAATTGAAAAATGCGTAAATACTTTAGACAATACTTCGCGAATTTCACCACCCACTTTATTGATGGTGGCCAAGGCATCGGTGTCTTTTAAAATCGTTAACGTGGCTTTTGCTGCGGTTAAACCAATTAGGTTGGCGGTATAAGTGCCACCATGTGTGACGCCGTCTTGGTCAAAGCTAATTTTATCCATCACATCTTTGCGACCACCAAAGGCCGCCACCGGGTAACCATTACCAATGGCTTTTGCGTAAGTGGTTAAATCGGCTTTAATGCCATACAACTCACTAACCCCACCTTTGGCCACACGGAAACCAGTTTTCACTTCGTCCATGATTAATAAGGCGCCTTTTTCATCACACACGTCACGCAATTTTTGCATGTATTCTTGAGTGGCGCATATGCTGCCGCAGTTGCCCATAATGGGTTCAATCACAATGGCGGCAATGTCTTCGCCACAGCGCTTAAACACTTCATCTATTACGGCAAAATCATTAAGGGGCACTATTTCTAAATGCTCGCGAGTGCTCACCGGAATGCCGCCACCAAATGGAATAACCTGTGGTGCCGCTTGAGAGGCGGTATTCCAATTGTCTACGTCACTTTTCCACATCATTTCATCGTATAAACCGTGAAAGCCCCCTTCCACTACCACAATTTTGTTACGGCCAGTAAATCCACGGGCGGTGCGTACCGAAGCCATCACCGCTTCGGTGCCTGAATTGGCAAAACGCATTTTCTCAATGTGGGGGCACATGGCTTTTACAAGATCAATGACTTGTGAATCTAACTCGCTGGAGAAGCCTGAAATGGTGCCTTGCTCGAGAATGCACTTCACTACTTCTTGATCAATGCGATTATCGCGGTAACCCAAAATGATCGGGCCATAAGCCAGGCGAAAATCAATGAAATCCTGACCGTCACAATCGGTTAGGGTGCAGCCTTTAACGCTTTTCACAAAGACGGTGTCTTCTTGGCCCCAGTAGCGGTAGCTATCGGCAACCCCTAAAGGCATGTTTTCTTGGGCTTTTATTAGCAGCTCGGTTCCATGGGGTTTTGGATGTGATGTCATTTGCATTGTCCTCGCTGTCATTGGCCCAACGGCGCTTGCTTATGGCTTTACACTAAGCCTAGCTAGGCTTGGGTAAAACCCAAAGTACAGGGTACTGGTAATTTTAGGGCGGGGATAATACCTAGCCTGCAGCCTGTTGACCATGAAAAACGGCGCTAAATCTATGAAATAGCGCCGTCAGACAGGATATAGAGTGGCCAGGGCGCCACTTGCTCGTTATCAGCCAAAGGTCTTAGGCAATTTTACAGGCCTTAAGCGCTATTTTCTCTTTTAGGGGGGATGGCATAGGTGCCTGTGGCATGGGCCACTGGCTGCTCTTGGCCTTCGCTGTAAATGAAGACATCACCAATAATCAACGCCTTACCCACTTTAATTAGGCGGCACTCACCAATTAAGTCTTTATCAGCTGAGGGCTTGTTTAGAAAATTAATGTTTAAATTGGTGGTAACGGCCAATGGCACCAAGCCAATCTCTCCTAGAATGGCCACATACAAGGCAAGATCAGCAACCGCAAACATCACCGGCCCCGACACTGTGCCACCTGGGCGTAAATCCCCTTCTCCTAATTGATGACGCACGCGGGCGCTTTGTGGACCAATGTCTTCCACAATGGACGTCACTTGAGGGAAGTCTTTCTTTAAGAAGCTGTTTATTTGTGTGGTGATATCCATCTAACGTAACCATTACCGATAAATTGTTACTGGATGGTAATTAAGCTGTTTAGGAATGCAATGGCGGAGCACATCAAATGCTCTGACGCATTCCTTCTTATGTCTTAAATAAATATAAAAAAGATAATGCCCAAATAAAGTTTTAAAGCAGGATTTAAACGCTGTAAAAATTAAACACCATGACTGCACCTGCAATCATGGTTTGCAAAGTTACTGACTGCAATTTGCCGTTTGCGTATTTATTACCACTTCAGAGAAATGCAAAACATAATCGTCAAAAATAGCTTGAGTCTCATTGTCCCCTGCATTTTCACCAATAATATATGTTTGCGCTTTATCTATGCCCACACTGTCATAAGCGGCAATATCGGTACTGGCATTGCCATAAGCTCGCACTATTTTAATATCATTTTCATTCATTAATTTATTAAGGTATTGCGTTTTATAAGCTTGAGTATCTGGTGGTATAGGGCCATCACCATATGGGTTAGTGTGAAGGAGACCCATGGGTAATTCCATGTATTCAAACCATTCTCTTGTGTCTTTTCCTACCCAATAAGGACGCCCGGTTAAATAAATAATTTGATAGCCTTTCTCTTTATAGGCATTAACTGTTTGCTGTGCGTAATAATAAGCATCGGCCACATCTGTGCCTAAATAATCCCCCACTGCTTCAAAATCATTTAGAGTAAGCGTGCCGTCAATATCAAATAAAACCGCTTCGCGGCTGTTATCTACTACCGATACAAAACCATCGGCCATGCTTAAATCTCCGGTGACCACCATTCGTATTTGATATTCACCTACGCCTTTGTTTACCGGTACATATACTTTGCCGTCACTGTCGGTTTTATATTGGCCTAAATACTCCCAATCATCCATGCCCGTGCCATAGATATAGGCCTTAATGTATTCTCCTTCTAAGTCTTTATGTAAAAGCCAATCGTAATCAAACTTGCCCACCACCATGGCTTCTTGATTTGGGTTAACCATTTGATCATGAATAAAATGGTATGGTTTATACCACCAGCTCAACCAAGTATTACGTGATTTTCGAAAGCCACTGTCGTTTGGCATTGAAAAATGAGGTAACTCTTCTAACACTTGGTAATCGGGACAAGTCGCCCCAAAGGCAGGTCTAATGATTAATAAGCAAAAAGACATGAAGAGCAGAAAAGGCTTGAGAAATTTAAGCAGCATGAACATCATCCTTGTTATTGTTATTGAACTTTCAAACAATTTGAAAGTTCAATCACTCTACAGGGAATTTATTTCCATTCGACGACAGTTCAAGACAATTTAATTATAAAGATTCACTTAAATCTTAAATGTATTGGCTAAACAATATTTAAAGGCCGGTCCACGGCAATTGGGGCTTCAATTTGGCGCTGAATACTGGCGATATCAATTAAGGAATCTAAACTTTCGATTTTTCCTTTGTTAAAATTTAACGTGGAGATCGCGGTAAAGGTAATGAGTTTATCACTGGCAGGCAGCCCAAAAAATGGTTTGGTAATGGTGCCAGAAAGAATGTTATAGGCCATGGCATGATCACCTTTATTCATGACATCTTCGATGGTCAATTCAATGTCTGGCATGCAGGTACGAAAGGTTTTTACGTAAGCCACATAGGCGTCAAAATCTAAGACTTGCTCATTGAAAGTGGTGTGGTAATGAAAGTCGGTGGTGCAATATTGACGTAAAAGATTGAAGTGCCCTTTATTCCACGCAAGATCAATAAAAGTGCGGGCTAGGTCTTCTATTGGCCTATTCATAATCCAATCCTTTTTGATGAGTTGAAAAGTCATTCTAGAACCTTAACTCTAACTTACAATCAGCAAATAGTCCTAGGCATGACATGCCCTTTTATTAGGCTTAATGTGACTACGTTCATCACCTCTTAAAGGCCCATGTTTACTGGCCTTAAGCAAAATTTTGGTTATCTATTTTAAGATTGCCTTTAAATTTACCAAACACGTTTCATATTAGGAAAGTAAATCCTATCAAACGGTTATAACAGTCCCCTGTGAGGCTGCTATATTTTAAGATGAAACGAAAAATTCGCTGAGAAATACACTTATGGGTAATGACACTTTAGGGAGTGTGTATGCACTTTTTAGTCAATGGCTCGTCACCCATCAAAAGCATTGTGTTAGTGGGCTTATTAATAGGCGCAGGGTGGGTTCAAGCCCAAGAGGAAATCACTTTTTACCTAGAAGACGAGCCCATCTATACCTCCAGCTCTAAAACTTCACCAGGCATTTTGATGGAGCTGGTATTAGAGATGAGTAAACACCTAGACATAAGCCCTGACATTCAGTTTTTACCTTGGAAGCGTGCCCAAATAAATACCATTAAAACATCCAACAGTATTATCTTTCCGTTAACGCGCACAAAAAGCCGAGAAGACAATTATAACTGGGTGTGTAAATTATTTGATGTGCCAGTTATGTTTATTAATAAACGCGGCCAAAAAATAATTAACACCCTTGAGGATGCAAAGCAGCTGCAAAAAGTGGCCTCGGTGATCGGTTCGGCACAAGGTGAAAAACTAAAAAGTTACCAGCTAAAAGATACCATACAGGTGAAAGGATCGGTGTTATACAACTTATTAAACTCTGGGCGAGTAGACGCTATTTACACCGCACAGCCAGAGGCTGTGTATGCCTGGAGCCAACAAGAGTATGAAGATAAACTTCAGTTTGGTGCCACCTTGCAAGTATTGCCATTGTGGATAGCCTCATCGAAACAGTCCAACCAGATAGACAATAAAAAATGGCAACAAGCATTGGATAAAATAAAGAAAAGCGGGTTTTTTGATAAAAAATTAAAAGAGTATTTTGGAGAATAATAAGCAGGTCATACAGCTAACGAACCTACTTATTATTGATTAATTTTAATTTTTAAAAATTAATTTTTCACATTTAGTAATCGATTAAGTCTTACGCTAACCAATCTACACTGGGCGTAGCTCTATCAACAATGGCCTTGCAGTCTATTCCCTTAGGCATAGTGCCATACATAGCAAAACCGTTACCCGTTAGGCGTGATTCACAAAACCCCTCGGCAATTAATTGATTATCACTTTGAATTAACAAACTGCCTTGAATGGCTAAGCCCATTTTTTCAACTATTTGGCGCGCGCGGTATTCCATATCGTTCACATTGGTGAATTCGTTTTCAAGGCCCAAGACAAATTGATCAAACCCCTTGTGAGCACCCTTAGCTTTTTTCACCTCACTTAAAAATGCATGCAATGATTCAGGCTCTTTGTGCATGGCACGTAACACATCTAATGCCTGAACATTACCGCAGCCTTCCCAAATAGCATTCACAGGTGCTTCGCGATATAAGCGCGGCATAATACTGGTTTCCATTACGGCACTGCCGCCGATGCATTCCATGGCTTCATAAGCATGACCTGGCGCCCGCTTACAAATCCAATACTTACCCACGGCGGTACCCATACGCATAAAGTTATCTTCATGAGCATTACCTGAGTTATCTAACGCACGGGCCATACGCATAGTAAAAGCTAAAGAGGCTTCACTCTCGATGGCTAAATCAGCCAACACATTTTGCATTAAAGGCTGGTCCACCAATTTTTTTCCAAACGCTTTACGTTGAGCACAATGATGGGTGATGTTAGACACTGCAGCACGCATGCCAGAAGACGAACCCAGCATGCAATCGAAACGCGTTAACGACACCATTTCTAAAATGGTTTTAATGCCTTTACCTTCTTCGCCAATTAACCAGCCTAATGCACCGCGTAATTCGGTTTCAGAAGACGCATTAGAAACATTGCCCATTTTGTCTTTTAACTGCTGCACTTGAATGGGGTTTTTAGTGCCATCGGGGCGCCAACGCGGCACCAAGAAACACGAAATGCCGTTGTCGGTTTTTGCCAACACTAAAAACACATCAGCCATGGGTGCCGACACAAAATATTTATGACCCACTAATTCGTATTCTTCCCCAGCCCCCCCTGCTCCTACTGGATAGGCACGAGTGGTATTGGCGCGCACATCTGTGCCCCCTTGTTTTTCGGTCATGGCCATGCCCACGGTGATGCCTTTCTTAAGGTGGGCGGGAATGTTGCGCGGATCGTAATGGCCATTGGTAATTAAAGGTAGCCATTTTTCAGCAAGATTAGGCTGGTTTTTTATGGCTGGCACACAAGCAAACACCATAGTGCCCGGGCAACCATGACCGGCCTCTACCTGACAATTTAAATACGCTTTTGCAGTGCGCACCACATGGGCACCCGCCCTGGGGTTAGTCCAAGGAGAAGCATGAATATTATGAGTGCGATAAACATTCATTAATTCGTGATAAGACGGGTGAAAATCAATTTGGTCTACTCTGCGACCATAATGATCATGAGGCCTGAAAACCGGTTTATTCGCGTTGGCCTGAAAGCCTAATTTTATGCGCGCACTATCACCACATTCTGCCCCAAAGGCCACCAACTCATCTTGAGCCCAGCCTCCGCCCTCTCGCTGAACAGCCTCCATTAGGGCCGCATCCGATGTATAGGAATTGTAATTCTCAAGGGCGTAAGACTGATTTTCCACAACGTGTGTGGTGGCGTTGAAAGCGTGTGCTTGGCTTGTGTGTTCCATATTTACCTCGTGATAATTCTCAATTAAATAATGCGATTAAGTGATGCTTTATTAGATACAACTCGCTTACTATTTGGGGCCGTTAAGATTTAGCCCCCACCGCCCTTAAGCAAAATGCCACCATGGCATCGGTTAATTGGCTCACATCAAAATGACGGGTACTGGGGGATAAAGGGCCAACCAATGTTTCTGCCATGGCCCCCACTAACCCCACAGCACTTAGTGCTGCGGATTGGGCCGGCAATACCCCTGAATCGATGCCTCTTTGCAAAATAGGCACATAAGTGTCAGCCCAAATTTCCCGATAGCGCCGGCGTTCTTCATCCAGCTCTTCATCCACGGCTTCCGCAATCATGGCATACGCTAGAGTACGGCCTTTTATGGCCCGTCCCATGAACACCCGTGTGGCACTTTCCAGCAATGTGGCGATATCCCCTTCTTGGGCAAGCGTGTCACGTACCTTGCTGACTTCGCGCTCGGTGCCTAATTGAAAAATTTCTGTGCATAAATGGGTTTTAGAAGTGAAATGCCGATACACCGTGCCGGTAGCCACTTCAGCAGCCTTGGCTACAGACCCAATCGTGACCGTCTTAAAGCCCCCTTGAGACACCAAGGCCAGCCCTTCTTTTAATAATCGGGCGCGTATTTGCGCCTTACGTGCTTCGGTATTTGGTGTGGGTCGGTAGGCCATAAAGTGAATCCAGTTTCATTTCTTTAAAAGAAGTGAACCATGTTTCACTTCTTTATGTCAACTATTAGAAAGCCTCTATGAAAATAAGCACAAGGGTTCACATTAAAATAACGTACAAGTAACGACGCATCGCCTAGAAGAAAAAAGCCGACTATTACAGAGGAAAAAGGGGAATACGCCCAGTTACTGATTGAACTTGGCGTAATTTACATAGGCTTATATTGAGTAAACTCTAAAGCTTAATTTAGGCCAATTTAAAATGTATCCGAGTTAAAAGCTCGGCTGGTGGCGTGGATTTAGGATCGTTTAAATACTCCTCAAAAGGGGGAAAGTCAGCCAGTTCTTTTTCATTCTTTTCCAACCATTGCCCAAAAAACCAATCGTAGGGTTTTTGCAATTCCGCATAAGAGCCCTTAAATAAAATAGTGGCGTATTCACCATGTGGAATAATCGTTAACTGTGGGTCACTCTCAGCATGGGTTGCACTAGAATCACCACGAGCATCTAAATAAGCTTTATCCACTGACACACAGGCCATGGCCCGCAATTCATTTTCGCTAACCGTTTGTGGGTCACCATAATACAAACCAATCGATCGACTTTTTTCATTTAACAAACCATGACTGCCCGCATACAAGTAAAGCTTTTCAAAAGCATTGCCTATATTCATGTAGCTGCCTTGGTGTTCATAGCCAATTAATTGCGCTTCGTTTATGTGATTTATTTCCACTTGATACATATCTTCATACTCCAGCTGAGTGTCACCTAGCATGGCCACAAATGGCATTGAGTCGGATTTATGCATTGCACGTCCCTGGCGATACTCGCTAGGTGTTTCACCAAATTGCTTGGTAAACGCGCGGCTAAATGCTTCCACACTGCCATAAGAAACCTTGCTGGCAAGGATAGTTAACGGCAGGTCGGTACGAATTAAATCAGCTGCCGCGTGTTGAAGGCGCAGGCGCCTGACGGTCATATTGATCGTCTCCCCTGCCATCTTTCGATAAATACGATGAAAGTGATAAGGGGACATGTTGGCCACATCCGCTAAAACGTTTACATCAAGATTGCCATCTAGGTGATGGAACACATAGTCTAAGACCCGTGTTAAACGCTTTCGGTAACTTTGTCCGGTTATTGCTTTCATAATATCTCCTTCCAGCAAGAGACTAAACGCAGCCCACTGATAATGTTTGCGCTTTTTTAATTAACTCTCGATACGCAAGTTAATCCAATGTGGCTTTTAAGGCTTACATGGCCAATGATTTCACAAAAGTGCATGTAAATTAAGAAGGTAGGAAGGTTATTAAAACTATCGCTCATCAAAATCTTGACTAAAGTGATGCTGAAGAATCTTTTCGGTCAGATCTGATATATTAAAGGGTTTTGCCACCACTTCATCAAAGCCAGATTGCAAATAACGCTTTACATCTTGCTCCATAACATTGGCCGTAAGGGCCACTTTGAAGTAATTATTTTTACTGGGCAGCTCTGATATTTTCATAATGGCTTCTACACCATCCATACCCGGCATTTGAATGTCCATTAAAATCACATCAAACGATATTTGACGGGCTTTATCAATGCCCTCTTGGCCACTAAAAGCCACTTCCACACTTGCCCCTAAATCCTCCAGTAAACTTTTGGCCACCTCTACATTGATAACATTGTCATCTACTACCAGTATTGTAAAATTATTGAGCGAACGATCCGGTACAGGGTGTTTAATCAATTCTTCTTGAGTTTTTTCTTTAGATTTATCAAACACACAGCTAAAGCCAAAGGTACTGCCTTTATTTTTTTCACTGGTAAAAATAATTTCCCCGTTCATTTGTTCGACAATTTGTTTAGATATATACAACCCCAAGCCCGTTCCCCCATATTCTCGGGTAGTAGATTCATCTTCTTGCTTAAATGCTTTGAATAATCGATTTTGCTTACTTTTTTCAATGCCTATGCCTGTATCAATAACATTGCATATAATTGAAGCCTGAGTCGGGGTTTCATCAATTAACAATAGCGATATTGATATGCTGCCCTGCTTAGTAAATTTAATTGCGTTTGAGCAAAAGTTATTCATAAGTTGTTGTAGCCTTACCGGATCGCCTAATAATTCTTCAGGTATATCAGGGTCAATATAACTGGAAAACTCTAAACCTTTTTCATTTGTAAGGTTCTCAAATATAGAAAATATTTCCTTGTACAGTTTTTTAAAATTAAAGGTGACTTTTTCAAGTTTAAGCTTCCCGGCTTCAATTTTTGAGAAATCTAATATTTCATTAATTACCAGTAACAACAATCGCGATGAGCTTAATATATTAGTCAGGTTTGACGCTTGCTTTTCCGATAGAGGCTCACGCCCTAACAAAGTGGCCATTCCTATAATGCCATTAAGGGGAGTTCTTAATTCATGACTCACACTGGCCACAAATTCATCCTTGGCTTTCTCTCTTCTTTCTGATTCATTGCGCTCTTGAGAAATATCATTTAACACCCCCACATAAAACACATCGCTAGCACTGTATACTCGGCTAATGCTGGATTTAACGATTTTATGAGTGCCTTTAACATTCAAATTCAATTCCATTTGCCAATTTTCACCCAACATTAGAGCCTTTTCTCCTTCAGGGTCAAGAAGCTGAAATTCTCGAAGATTTCTATTCATGTACTCATGGGATGCTTGTTCAATAATAGATGAGAATGTTTGATTCCCTCTTTTTAGGTTGAAATTTTGATCACTTATATAAATACCTTTTGATATATCGAAAATTTTGGCCAACAAAGCCTCCTCTTTATTGGCCAACGATAATTTTAAGCGAGTATTATTTCCTACCACAGCCAATGCGGAAAACTCTGACCACATGCTGTTTTTCATGGGTTCAGAAAAATCATTTCGTGATATTTTTTCAAATGATTTTCGCAAAGCGAATAAGGGGGTATGAACGGAAAAATACAATACCAGTACTAAAAATAACATTAGAATTAAAATGAAAACGGCTGTTTTTAGAATATTATTTTTAACCTCTAGTGCTACTTGATCATGCATAAACCTACTTTCAAACACCGCCTTAATATAACCAACATGATCAGCTAAATTACCACTTAGATGGCGTAAGGGGGCCACAATCGTGAACTGTGTTTTATCTGAATTGACTTCAACCTGATTGCTATTGATTAGCATAAGTTTATTAAGCTCAACCGTTGAAACTTCCTTCCCAACTTGTTCAAACAAACTAGAGTAATAAATCAAGCCATCGTTCGTGATAAATTGTAGGTTAACTAACTGATCATGGCTTACAGCAGAATTGAAAACATGCACCAGCTCTGTCTTTTGGTCTTTTGCCAAATACACCTCGCCCATTTGTTGCATAAGTGAAATAAGACTTGATGTTTCATTAATAGACTGTTCTAAGCGGTTATTAAATATTTTATCGCTGTAATAAATATTAATAAAAATAGAGAATGACACCAACACAGTTAACAAAATAACCGGAATAGCCACCACAATGGGAAAGCGTCGTACCATTTTATTTTTTAGGCAGGTAATCAGCTAGAATCATCGAACTAGCATCTACCTTTCCGTTAATGAGCTTTGAGCTTATTAAGATATCACTGATATCTTCTATGGAATGCAATATCTCAGGGGATTCCCCTTGTAGCAGCGCATGATTTTCACTCAGTTTAGCAGGGACAATGCCGTCATAGGAATCAATCACTTCCTGCGGAGTAATTTTTAGGCGCTTACTGAAAATCTTAGCCGATGCCAACGGGCTGGCTTCATATTCAGCTAGCGCTCTAAAATAGGCATTAACCACATGTTTAAATTGTTGCTCACTGTGATGACTAATGGCATCTTCGCGTATCACCAGTACATCCACAATTAAGTTAGGCACGTAACTGGTATCAAAAACTTGCTTCGCGCCTAAATTTAATAACTGAGTTCGAAAAGGTTCAAAACTAATAATAAAATCACTGCCACGCTCATAAGCTTGTTTTGACTCATCTACCGAAATGTATTCAACATTTAAATCACCACCTTTAATTTTAAAATGCTCTTTAAAGGCCGTTAGCATCAATGCCCCCACAGCCGAGGCTTCCACAGCGATACTTTTATTTTTAAAATTAGAATTTTTCGTGACGCTCTTTTGCGCCATCACCACATCGCCACCACGAGAAAAATCCACCACTTGTATTACTTTTAATTTAAGCCCCAATACCGACAACCGCACAGCTTCATCTAGGGTTAACAATGCACCATCCACATGGCCATTTAACAATTCATGACTTACATCAGTAGCGTTTGAGAACTCCACTAAGCGCACTTGTTCTGGATTTAAATAACCCTTATCTCGTGCCATGTAATAAAACTCATAGCCAGGCCATACATTACTGCCTATTTTAAGGGCCTTTTGGGGGGTATCGCTGCAAGCAAACAGCACAGGTAAAAGAACGAGCAAACAAATTAAGCGTATCAAACCAATTCTTCCTTAAATTCAGATGCCTTTTTTAAGCATTCAACCTGTATTCAGTATAGATAGATTTTATTAATTGCCATTTTCTTATAGCACCACAGTGAAGTGGCAATGCAGTACCTTTTCATTAGACAGCGACACCTGTCAGCGACTAAAAAAGGCTTTTATTTTCTCCATGGCCTGATTGGCTTGAGGTAAGAAGGGTGCAAAGCCTTGAAATACATGGGGCATATGAGGCCAGGTATCAAGTGTTACCTCTACCCCTGCACGTTGAGCTTTTTGTGCAAAGCGCCGTGAATCATCCAATAACACTTCTGCTTCCCCTGTTTGTATCATTAAGGGGGGCAATCCAGACAACTGACCAAAAAGTGGAGACACTAACGGATAAGCATGATCCTGCACCCCCTGAACATAGGCCTGCGCTAGGGGGCTAATGGCATCAGGATTAATAATAGGATCAATATGTTTACAGCCCGCCATGGATTCACCACTGGCAGTAAGATCGGTACAGGGGGAAATGGCCAAAGCCGCATCAGGCAGGTCACAGCCTTGATCTTTTAAAGAAAGCATACAGGCAAGCGCTAAGTTGCCCCCCGCTGAATCTCCTGCCATGAAAATTTTATGGTCTGTATCCATTTCACTAAACGTACTTTCATTAAAGCCACTTGGAGCATTTTTCCTAAGCCAATGATAAGCGGTTAAACAATCTTTTAATCCTGCCGGAAAGGGCTGCTCTGGCATTAAGGCATATTCAACAAACAACACGGCACAACCTGTGGCCGTGGCCAAGCGTCCCATAAAAGCCCCCCACCCCTTAACTGAACCTGACATCCATGAGCCGCCATGAATATACAAAAGCCGATTTTTTCCATCATAATCATGAGGAACAAACCAATAGCCCACCACCCCTGCTGTGTTCACTTTTATAGGGGAAAGCGTTTGAACCATGGTTTGCTTCATGATGTCGGTAATGGTTTCCTTTGAGCTCTCAATAGGGTTTTGAACATCAATTTCGGTACTACTTTGCTTATCACTTGGCAGGCTCACTTGAGAGGTCAGGTCAAAGTAATCATCAATCAATGCTCGTCGAGTACTCACTTCTATGTTCTCAACCGATACCGCCTGGGCAAGATTTTTTAAATGCCTCATGACCACCTGTAATTCAGGGTTATCTTTCATTATCTCACTTCCTTTTGAAAAACAAATTGGCTTCCTGTGTGCCATGTAGGGGTTTAGGCACCACTGGGTAGAATAGCCACAGGTTTCACATCTTGAAGATAAGTTGGGCTAACTAGCAGAATAATCTATTTTTTGTACAATACGTCACAGTTTTATTGATTAAATCATGTTGCTTTAGCCAGGCGCTAATTTTTCAACTAAGCTAAGCACTCAAATCACCCAGCCTTTTGGCTTAGTTCCATTAAAATAAGGATATAAAAATGAAAAAGCTTCTAATCGCATCATTGCTTCTATCGGCCACTGCCGCCACTCATGCCATTGAAAACGTAAAAACCATTTGTACCCATGGTAATCAAACTCGTGTCATTGAAGTGGTTTACAAAACAGATGACGTAGTGCCATGTGAAGTAAGATACGCCAAAGAAGACAGCAGCAAAGTTTTATGGAGCGCTAATAACGCTGAGAACTATTGCGAAGAAAAAGCCGCCACTTTTGTAGAAAAACAAAAAGCTTGGGGTTGGAGCTGTGAAGTAGCCACTGCTGACACCATGGCCAACAGCGAAGCTGAAATGCAAGCAGCAGATATGCCAATGGAAGAGACTAAAATGCAGGATGCGCCTGCCGCACCATAAACTGCTTTTAAGTGCATAAAAAGACCTTTTTAATTTGGTTTACCCCAAATTGAAAAGGTCTTTTTTTTGCATTCGTTTTACTCATGGCTATTTATCTTCTTTATTAATCGCTAATCACTATTCTTGTCATACTAATTGAGTTCCCTACATAGCATGGCACAAATGAACAAAACCTTAGCATAAACGCCTCTAACCCCTACTACCTTCCTATGTGATGCTGTGCGTATCTTTAAACAAAACACATAAACACAGGCCCCATCATGAGCATTGAATTTAGAATTGAAAATGGCATTGGCGAACTGACTTTTGATGATGGCAAAGCCAATGCTATGGACATGCAGTGGTGGCAGCTGGCTATATCGTTATTAAACAAAGCCCGCGCCAGTAAACCCAAGGCGCTTATTATTCGTGGACGAGAAAACATATTTTGCGCAGGGGTAAATTTAAAAATGATTTCATCTTTAAATTCAGCAGGCATCACTGATGCTATGAATTTATTTAATGAGTTTATTAATGCAATTCGTACTTTCCCTTGTCCCACCATTGCAGAAGTAACCGGCAGCACCATTGCCGGTGGCTGTATTGTCATGTGTAGCTGTGACTACATTGTAGCTTTGGAAGGTGATTATAAAATTCATTTAAACGAACATAACAATGGCCTGCCTTTGCCTGGGTGGTGCGTGGAAGTTTGTGCCACCCGCTTTAGCCCTCCGTATATTGATAGTTTTGCTTTACTGGCTCAGCCCTTTAGCCCCCAAATGGCTCATAATATTGGTGCCATTAACGAACTGGCTAGCGATGTTAAAACACTAGGCGACAAAGCCTATGAAGCTGCACAAAAATTTAGCAAGCTTAATACATCCGCTTTTTCCCTAACCAAAAGCCGCGTGAAAAATATCATTGAGCCTTATGGCCAATAAGCATCTTGTGCGCACAAAACTTCAATTATTAAACCATTTAATTTTCTAACCACCGGCTTGACCTTACGGAGTGCAAATGGAATTTACCAACGAACACAATGAATTACGCCGCACCATGGCCAACTTTATTGAAAAAGAAATCAACCCTAATGTGGAAAACTGGGAAGCCCAAGGGCAATTCCCTATTCGCGACGTCTTTAAAAAAATGGGGGATCTAGGGCTATTGGGTATTTCAAAGCCTGAAAGTGCCGGTGGCTTAGGGTTGGATTACTCCTATGAAATGGTGGCCGCTGAAGAATTAGGTTTAATTACTTCAGGCGGTATTTCCATGGCCATTGGCTCGCAAACCAATATGGCCACCCCCGCACTCGCCCGCTTTGGTAGTAAAGAGCTGCACGAAGCATTTTTAACCCCTGCCATTAATGGCGACTACGTGGGAGCGATTGCCGTATCAGAGCCCCATGCCGGATCAGACGTGGCGCAACTGAAAACCAGTGCCAAAAAACAAGGAGATGATTACGTTATTAACGGCACTAAAATGTGGATCACCAGTGGCATTAGCTGTGACTTTTATTGCTTACTGGCCAATACCAGCGAAGGGCCTGCCCATAAAAACAAGTCGCTTATTGTGGTGCCTAAAGACACACCAGGAGTTTCACAAAGTTTGCCCATAAAAAAAATTGGGAATGTGTTATCCGATACCGCACAAGTGTATTTTGATAATGTAAAAGTACCTCAACGCTATTTGATTGGCGCAGAAGGTAAAGGCTTTATTATGCAGATGATGCAATTTCAGGAGGAACGTTTATGGTGTGCCGCCAGCCCGTTAAAAGGCATGGAGAGGGCCATTAACGAAACGATTGCTTATTGCAAAGAACGCCAAGCTTTTGGTCAACCTTTAATAAATAACCAAGTTATTCATTTCAAATTGGCAGAGCTGCAAACAGAAGTAGAACTGCTGCGTTCACTTATTTACCGCGCCACCGACCTTTATATTAAAGGGCAAGATGTCACTAAATTAGCCTCCATGGCCAAACTAAAAGTGGGCCGATTAACCCGAGAACTTCACGATGCGTGTCTTCAATACTGGGGAGGGATGGGTTACACCAGTGAAAATGTAGCCGCACGAGGTTGGCTAGATGGGCGTCTGGCCTCAATTGCCGGTGGCGCCGATGAGATCATGCTGAATATCATCTGCAAATACATGGATACTATGCCAGCTTAACAATACCGTTTTTAAATTTTTATATAAGACTAATGATGAGGACACCATTAGTCTTATTGTTATTTAATGTATGCTCAATATTCATCACACATTATTACTTGGCGCTGAATGTAATTTATCAATTAGATCAGCCAATTCATCAAATACTTTATGATTAATTAACGGTTGTAATGCTGGGTCTTCGCGAATATCTTCCTGATAACTTTCGCGTCTATGCAGGGCTTCTGATAAGTAACGCAGTGCTTCATCAAATTGTTCCATGGCAGTATAAGCACAGGCAAGCTGGTAAAAGGCTTGGCTGTTTTCTGGATCTATTTTCAACGCTTGATGACATAAATTGGCCGCCCATTGAGGTTCATTTAATTCTAAAACCGCATCTGCTTTGTAGGTTAGCGCTTCACCATCCCCTGGGCGCAGTTTTAATATGTCATCGTATATGGATATTTTATTGGCAGGAGAAGGATCTTGTTGAGCCCGCAGCCAAAGAGATTGAACCTCCTGTGTTAATTCAATCTCCTCTCTATTTTCTTCAATGTGTTTCGTTTTTTGCTGCAATTGAGTTTCTATGGTTGCTAGTCGACTTTCATATTCACTCACCAGCCTAGATATTTCTTCATCTGCTAGGGAATGAACACGCTCTTTAATGTCCCTAATGGACGTCCATCCTACCATTACCAGTACCGATGTAGCCGCTGCTATAAGGTAAAAGAAATAGGTGACCGTGTCAGTGGCATACGCGACCCCTCGATCTACCGAGTTGTGCTCACGATCAACAATTTGTTGCATTATCTCATGCTTGGTTTGTGCCTGATCAATGCGCAGTTGTTTAAGCTCATCCAGCACATAACGCTCAATAAAAGGGGAATACAGAGGCTTATTTAAATCCTCTACCGCAGCTGCAACGGGCTCTTTTCCTGCCTCTTCAGAAAAAGACAGAGCCGGCAGCAAGCAGCTAAGTAAAATCAATGTATTTACGATAAGGAACATATGTTTCTTCCATAATAAGGCACTTCAATTGGCCCGATGTTTAATAAGGGTAAGTGTAGTCGAACTCACTGACAACCAGTAGCGGACCCGGTTGTCATTTCACCCATGCCACCTCATTTGTGAATATAAGGCACTACTGGCGAATGAATTTTTTCCGGTACTGGGTGGGGGATAGCCCCGTAAGGCGTTTAAAGAGCTTTGAGAAAAAAGCCATGTCTTCATAGCCAATTTGTTCTGAAATTTTTTCGATACTTTCAGTGCTTAATTCAAGTTTTTTCTTAGCGCCCTCAATACGTAAAGACTGTAAATAGGCCAATGGGGTTTCGCCTGTGGCCAATTTAAAGCGGCGTTTAAAGGTACGTGTAGACATATTAAATTGATCGGACAAACTTTCTAAATTAATCGATTCACTGTAGTGCTCTTCTAACCAAGCTTGAATGGCCAATACGTCCTCATCTTGATGATATTTTTTACTGCGGGCTAAATCATAAGCCAATTGCGAGTTACGCACTGCATCTACCACTGCCGAACTGGCCGTTTCTGAAGCGTATTCATTACCAAAATAGCGCTCTAGAAAAAATAAACATAAATCTAAACACGCCACGGTGCCACCGGCACAAAATACATTGCCATCTGCGGTGATGAGTTGCTCAGGCGTAAGCTTCACTTGTGGATAACGCGCTTTAAACGGTTCGGCAAACCCCCAATGGGTCGTGGCCTGTTTATTATTTAAAATACCCGCTTCTGCCAAAAAATAAGCCCCTGTGCTAAAGCCTGCGATATCTGCACCTTGATCATAATGATGCTTTAACCAAGGAATGGCCGCTTGGTTAAGCGCCATGGTTTTTTCAGGATTGCCCGCCAAGGTGGGAACCAGAATAAGGTCCGCATGGCTAATATCTTTAATGCTGCCATGCATTTTAATATTCACATCCCCCATGCAATTAATGGGTTCGCCATTAACGGATACTAAGCGCACATCAAAATGATGATCACGAGGCTTATGATTAAGACGATTCCACGTGACCCCTGACATATTGAAAACATCCATAATGCCGGTAATGGTGGAGGCCAATGCTAAATCAACGCCCAGCACCACAATGGTTTTCATAATATTTATCTCTGCTGGTAGACCATGTTATTTCATCACAATGCACTATTATCTAAAACTCATGGGTAAACCGCGAGTTATTTAAATTATTTATTCACTCCAAGGTGCTTGCTGGCAACGCCTTGATAAAAAGTCCATAAAGGCGCGTACTTTAGGAGGCACATGATCTCGGTGTGGATACACCGCGTAAACCCCTACCGGCTTTAAATTAAAACTAGGTAACACAGGCAATAATGCACCGGACTGTATGTGATTAAACACCATATTATTGGCCAGCGCTGAAATGCCCTGCCCCGCCAATGCCAAAGACACCACCGCATCTGGAGAGTTTGATTTAACTGGGCTGTGCATTTGAACGGTTTCAGTCTTACCCTTTTTTTCAAAGGTCCATCTTAATGGCGAATTAAATAGCGTTAAACTAATGAAATGATGGTCAGTTAGATCATTGGGCTTTTTAGGCACGCCCATTCTGGCCAAATAATCAGGGCTGGCAAAAAACACCATGGGCACTGAACATAATTTTTTCGCCACTAAAGTAGATTCTTGCATCCAGCCAATGCGAATGGCTAAGTCCACCCCCTCTTCCACCATGTTTATGATGCGGTCTTCCAGCAATAGCTCAATTTTTAAATGAGGGTACAAGGCGCGCAATTCTTGAATCACTGGCACTAAATGAGAGGTACCAAACGAAATAGGGCTAGAAACTTTTAAAGTGCCGGTGGGTTGATTTTGATATTGGCGTAATTCATCAAGCGCCACATGGGTACGGCTAATGACATCTTGGCAATGGCGGTAAAAAATCTCTCCGGCTTCTGTCAAACTGATGTTGCGGGTAGAGCGATTTAACAGGCGAACGCCCACTTCTTTTTCTAATAGGCTCACTTGCTTGCTCACCGCCGACTTAGCGACTCCTAGCTGACGGGCTGCTTCTGAAAAACTTTTGGCTTGCACTACCCGAGTAAAGACCCCCACACGCTTAAGCTCGTCCACCTTTCACACTCCAAAAACAGATTACACGTTCACTTAAAGAGAACACTGAATGTAAATAATACTATCTAGTGCTTTTTAAGGAAACCGGCAGAATAGGCCCATCTTAAAACAACGGAGCAAATCCATGACCACCACCCAAACCTTATTTCAAACCGTAGAACTTAGCCCTGAGCTAGTTCTTCAAAATCGCATCATCATGGCGCCACTTACTCGCTCCATGAGTGATGACAACTTGGTGCCTACTGAAGACATGGCGGCTTACTACGGGCGTCGCGGGGATGCTGGATTAATTATTTCAGAGGCCACTCTCGTGGCACAAAATGGTCAGGGATACCCTAATACGCCTGGTCTTTATAACGAAGCACAGGTTAACGCTTGGAAAAACGTTACCCAAAGAGTCCATGACAAGGGCGGTAAAATATTCGCCCAGCTATGGCATACCGGACGGGTTTCCCACTCTGTCTATTTAAACGGTGAAACTCCCGTATCGGCGTCAGACGTGCCTATTTTTGGTCATGTGCCACGCACCGAAAATTTACAATACGAAACCCCACGAGCTATTACTCAAACTGAAATTAAGCAACTAATCAGCGACTTTAGATTGGCGGCAAAAAATGCCATGAAAGCGGGATTTGATGGTGTTGAAATTCATGGCGCCAATGGCTATTTGGTGGATCAATTTTTACACTGGCACAGTAACCGTCGCACGGATGAATTTGGTGGCAGCGTTGAAAACATGGCAAGGCTGGTATTTGATATTATTGAGGCGGTTAACAAAGAGGTGGGGGTCAATAAAATTGGCCTGCGCTTATCTCCCCAAGCTTATATGAACATGGAACATGATGACCGCGATAAACTAGTGTTTGATTATCTACTAAACGCTTTAAACAAGTATCCATTAGCGTATGTACACACAGGAATTTTTGAAGATGCACCTGTAGATCACTTAGGGGGAAGTGTTACCCAATATATTCGTAAGCATTACCGAGGTACTGTCATCGCTAATGGTGGATACGATGCACAAACTGGCGCGAACGTCATTAAGCAAGGAGATGCCGATTTAGTGGCCATTGGCCGCGCCTTTATTGCCAACCCTGACTATGTAGAAAAAGTAAAAAACGAATTACCATTAACCCAATACAATGAAGAGATGTTAGCCACTCTTTATTAATTTATTTAAGTAGCTCTAGCTTGCTTCAATAGATTTCCAATAAGCCCATTTTTAATTAGTGGGTTTATGGTTTTCTTCCATTTTTCCCCAATGAATAAAGCCGCGAATATTAATTACCATGAAAATAAAATTACCCACCGCCATGCCTACACTTGACATCATCATTAACCCTAAATAAATCCAGATAACGTTAGACAAGGCAAAAATAATAAAACCCCATTTATTTTTATTGCCCAGCATGTAAACCGATACAAGGCTCATGAATATGCCCAACCAATCTAATAAGTAATATTCTAAAAAATTATTCATAAAGCCTTTTTAAAAAATGAACATGATATATGTAAGTATAAATAGATTTTATTTAGCCCATTTATTTTTAGGGGCTTGATACACACTCATGGCTGATAACAATGCCTCTGGAGTATCGACGTGTATAAGCATCTGGGCGTATTCCGGTTTAATAAAACCAGAGGTACTCATGGTGTCTATCATGGCTTTTAACGAATCGTAAAATCCATTCATATTATAAAAAGCACAGGGTTTAGCATGATGCCCTAACTGGGCCCAAGTCCAAGCTTCAAATATCTCCTCTAAAGTTCCTGGCCCACCTGGTAAAGCCACAAACGCATCAGCCATATTGGCCATGGCCGCTTTGCGTTGGTGCATATCTTCCACCACTTTAAGATCGGTAAGATTTGGATGTGCTATCTCTTTATTTTTTAGATCCTCAGGAATCACTCCGTAAACACGACCGCCGGCCGCTAATACAGAATCGGCAATGACACCCATTAAACCCACATTGCCACCGCCATACACAACATCAATGCCATTTCTGGCTAAATAGTTCCCTAGGACTTTGGTGGATTCTACAAACTGAGGAGAATGACCGGCACTGGAACCACAAAAAATGGCAATTTTCATAAATGACTCCTATTAAATAGAATATAACGCTATGAAATAAAACATGTGGAATGCATTTTGGCATAGGGACAATATATTGTGGGATTATTTTTTAATAATCCCACCACATGAAACCCGCGCACTTTAATTAGGGTTGCTTCTCACAGGTTTTAACCCCTTTGGGTATTTGATACCAATCTTGCTTTTCACTAACCCAAATATGCACAGTAGGATTAATGATTCGCGTATCACAAAGGGAGCTGGGTTTTAGTTTTAATATTTTTGGATCTTTAGGGTCGTAATGATACAAACGATTGCCACAGGTTGGGCAGAATTTAGCCGCGCTAATATTGCCACTGTCGGCTGGGCGACTCCATTGCGCCATCTCCCCATTAAATTTAACGCTTGTGGATTTTACTATGGCGGTAATGCTAAAGGCGCTAGTAGAGAGTTTTTGGCATTCTCTACAATGGCAAGCGGCCACCATAATAGGCGGCTCTAATAATTCATAAGTGACACTGCCACATTGGCAAGCACCTTTAATGGGGTATTGAATATCGTCCATTATATATTCCTTTCACTGATAATTTAAAAACCAATTTTTAAATTTGTACAATTATAAATTGCGAGTCACTATTGTTGAAAAACTTACCAACATTTCATGGTTACTTTATTCAAATAAATCATGGCGCGCCACGTATTCATGCATGTAATCACGCAAGCATTTAGCCTTGGCATTTAATAATTTTCCTGTGGGCCATACGGTATACAGTTCTCGATTTGGCCCTTGCCAGGACTTTAATAGCTGAATCAATTCCCCTGTTTCGATCAGTTTCATCACTTCGCTACTGGGCAACAATGAGATTCCCATGTGATCACATACTAGCTGCGTGGCCATTTTTATATCATTCACTAACGTTGAAAATCGCGGGTGAATTTCTTGAGTTTTTTGAGAGCCCATATGGCTCATATGCCAAGTAGAAAGAGTACTGGCTCCTATTAAGCGATGAGTGCTTAACTCATCAAGACTTTGCGGTGAACCGTGAGTTTTAAGGTATTCGGGGGTGGCCACTAACACTGTCTTTAAAGATCCTAAGCGTTTTTGGTAAAGTAAAGACGATGCTTGTGGGCCAATACGTAGCGCTAAATCAGCACCACTTGGCAGCATATTTTCAAGCTGGTTACTTAATTTTAATTCAAGTGTTATCTGTGGATATTGTTTAATAAAACCCGACCACATGGGCTGTAATATACCAATAGATATATTAGTGGGGGCCAAAACTTTTAGTGGGCCGCTTAACGCATGAAGCTCTTTACTTAATTGTTGGGCTGTTAGTTCAAACTGCTCCACCAGATCTGCGTAGGCCTGATAACAACTTTCTCCCTCTGGGGTTAAAGAGAACTGTCGTGCTGAGCGGTGAATTAATTGGCTACCCATGGTGACCTCTAAACGCTTTAAACGACGAGTCACGGTAGCCGCAGGTACATCCATTTTTTTAGCCGCGCCAGCTAAACCCTGCTCTTGCACGATGTGTACAAATAAGGCGATATCATCAAACATGATTTCATATATGCAATTATAGATTCAATTTAAGAGTCTATATTTCGATATTGCAAGTGTCTATGCTTATTTTTCTTTCATAACTATTTAGCAAAGGGTAAGAGCATTATGAAAAAATTATGGATCAGCGCAGGTTTAGTAACCACTGAAGGACACAATAGCGCAGAAGTAATAAAAGCCATTGGCTTATTACACAGCAAAACTATTCAAGAGCCGGGCTGTATTCGCTTTGAAGTATTACAGCATCAAGACGAGCCCAATAAGTTTACCTTATGGGAAGAATGGACAAACGAAGCCGCGCTGCAAGCTCACTACGATTCCCCCCATACCCAGACCTATTTTGCACAGTCTTTAACCGAAGTTGTGTATATAGAGAGATTGGAACAAGTCGCATGAAACACCGCATCATTTTTTCAGGGCTTATGTCACTGCTGCTTTCCACATTAATGACCGCTTGGGTCACTTGGATTAACCTTGGATACTCTATTCACTTTTACCAGCAATGGTTTCATGCGTTTGTTCTGGCTTGGCCTGCTGCCGCACTGATTGCGTTGTTCACAAGCCCAGAAATCCACAAATTAGCCAGCTACTTTGTACGCAAAGTGGATTCACGCCACTAAGGATTCAAGCATGAAAGTACATAGACATAATTACAACGAACTAGGCGAATCGCTTGGGCCATACTCTCAGGCAGTTGTGCACAATGGCATCATTTATACTTCAGGCTTAACCGCTTTTGGCAACCAAGCTCAGGGGGAACCCATTGATGTGCAAACTCGGCATATATTTTCACACTTACAAACTATTTGCTTAGCGCACAACACATCTCTAAACAACCTTATAAAGGTGACTGTGTTTGTCAGTGACTTGAGTATCATTGAATTACTGCGCAGTACCTTGTTTGGTATTTATCAGGATCATTTACCAGCCAGTTCACTTATAAAAGTAGAGGCTCTGTTTTCAACTGATATAAATATCGAAATTGAAGCCATGATTGCCATATAAATTTTTCACCCTTTAATAGTTTATTAAAGGGTGATGAGTGAATTGAGTGAGCGTCTTATTTTACTTAAATTTAATGGGCCTCACTCATCCATTTTTACGCAACAGGTACATTTTCGTCATAGGCTATTACCCCTTCTGGTATCACTTCCCAACTTGCCTTTGACCCCACATAAATATGACGGCCTATTTCGACCTGCGCATCCCCATTAATACAGCCCAGTGTTACACCATGCACGGTGTCTTTAAAAATACCACATAAGGTAGAGCCACATTTTTTACAAAATTGAAATCCAAAGCCATGCTCTCCCACATAAGCCGTTAGCAACTCTTTTCCTGATAACCATTTAAAGTCTTGTGACTCAACCAAAGCATAGGCCGAGGCTTGAGAACTAAACGCTTTACGACAACGAGAGCAATGGCAAGAGCGAGCATCGCGCAATTTACCGGTTATTTCATAAGAGACATCACCGCAAAAACATTCACCGCTTATGATCATTTTCTTTTCCTGCTGTTATTGGTTTTCATTCAAGCTAGGTACTATTACACAGGTGGATTTTATATAAAAATAATGCACTTACAACTTTTACTCACTTAGCCTCTTGCTGATTCAAGGTTCACACTGTTCAAGCTAAGTTTGTCCACTAATCACTTTATTAATTATGAGTTTTGGACTTTGTATTCCAAAACAAAGTACCCTAGCATGCTTGTATTCAAAAACTGGGGGACCACATGGCTAGGCCACAAAAATACAATCAACCCAAAGTACTAAATGCCGCCAGCGACCTATTCAACACCCAGGGTTACCGTGGCACCTCTATCGAGCAATTATTGGAAGCCACAAACTTAAGTCGCAGTAGTCTTTATCATGGGTTTGGCAATAAAGAAGCCATGTACTTAAAGGTCATGGATCATATCGCCGCAGAATCGGCGGTGCTGTATAAGGATTTAGCCAATCAACATGGCCCTGAGGATTTTTTGCGTTTATTTTTTCAGTGCTACCACACCGACAAACTGGCCCGAGTGCCAGGCAAAGGCTGCTTGTTGGTGAATACCGTGGTAGAGCTGCCAGACAGCGAACCGGCGTTAGTCAACCGCGCCATCGTATATTTAAAGTTGGCCGAGCAATCGCTGGCAATTTATTTTAAAAATGCTCAGAAAAATGGTCAATTGGATCTTAAGCATAACCCTAAGGCTTTGGCTAAATTTTATATGAACACCAAAAAAGGTTTAATGGTATCGCTTCGCCACGGCACAGCCCTTAAGGAACTAACCGGTGTCATTGAAACGGCTTTACAGCTAATTAAATCAGATAGTTAATTAAAATAAAAAAGGAAATCTTGTATGAACCGTATTAAGTCTGCTTTTATCTCCCTGTATTCCATGGGAGCCATTATGGCGTGCCTGCACAGCGCAGTGGAATTATTTGTTACCGGTTTTAGTAATGCATGGCTGGGTGCCTTTATCGCCACACTACCAGCAGCGGTATTTTTCAGTCGTGTACTGCTTATAAAAGACTTGGCTCGTACCTCAAATAATTTACCCTTATTTTTTATATTGGGATTTTTAGGCTTTGCGCTTACGCTGATTTTGCCTAGCCAAGGAATCATGCCCGTGGTGTATGCAACGCTCATTGGTGCTGTTGGCACTTTATTGTATGTATTTTGGTATAGCCGCATTGATCGCAGTGGCGCTAAAATAAAAGTGGGACAAACACTTCCTGATTTTACACTTTACTCTTCAGACAATGGCGCCGCCGTTTCCTCCAGTACACTGCGCCAACAACCGGCTCTTTTATTATTTTTCAGAGGAAACTGGTGCCCACTGTGCATGGCGCAAATAAAAGAAATCGCTGCCAGTTATCAAGAGTTAAACAAGCGCGGTGTAAAAGTGTTTTTGGTGAGTCCACAAAGTGAAAAGCAAAGCCAAAAATTAGCACAAAAATTTGATGCCCCCATGGAGTTCATGGTGGATAAAAAATTACAAGCAGCGCAGCAACTGGGCTTGGTTCATGAGAATGGCACCCCCATGGGCATGATGGGCTATAAAAGCGATACCGTCATGCCCACCGCTATTTTAACCGATGAAAAAGGCCAAGTGATTTTTGCCGATTTAACCGACAATTATCGCGTGCGCCCAGAGCCACAGACTTTTATCGACATGCTAGACAAACACCTAACAGGGGCCTAAATGCATAAAAGCCCTCATGCTGAATTAATCAGCGTGAGGGCTTTCCGATTATTCCTTTAGATATTTTTATTAACTTTGCCAATAATCCACAGGTTTAGATTTGGCGGTGGCAGGCAACCATTTATCCATGACACAACAAGCGGTTAAGTCTCCGGTAACATTTAATGTGGTACGGCACATATCTAAAATTCTATCCACCCCTAAAATCAAACCAATGCCTGCCGCCGGCACCCCCACCGAAGACAACAAGGTGGCTAAAATAACAATGCCCACACCCGGCGTACTGGGGGCACCAATGGAAGCGCCGATGGTAGTGAGCATAAGCAACAATAACCCGCTGGTGCTAATGTCTACTCCAAAGGCTTGCACTAAAAATATGGCCGCGATGGTTTGATATAACGCGGTGCCATCCATATTAATAGTGGCCCCCAAGGGAATCACAAACTGGCCCACGGCGGGTTTTACGTTTAATTCTTCTTCAGAAGTTTTTAACGATAACGGCATAACCGCTGCCGAACTAGAAGTGGAAAATGCCAGCAATTGCACCGAGCGTACTTTCTTTGAAAATTCCCATACCGAGCGAGACGCCAATACCCGTACAATAAGCAAATAAAAGACCCACAATACAGCCAAACCCAGTACCACGGTTAATACGTAAATGGACATGCCAAGCAAAGCGTCCACACCAATTTTAATAGTGATTTCACATAACAAACCAAACACCGCGTAAGGGGCTAATAACATGGCCCAACTCACCACTTTCATGGCGATAGACTGAATACTGTCTAACACCTGTAAAATGACTTTAGATTTTTTAGATGGCAGCGCCACCAATGCTACCCCCATGATCATGGAGTAAATCACCAGCTGTAACATGCTTTTCTCAAGCGTGGCTTGTGTCATGTTGGTGGGAATAAGACCAGCAAGTTTATCGGGCACCGACTGCTGCAACACATCGCTAACAGGAACTGCTTGGGCCATGCCGGTAATTAACTTACTGTCTATATATTGACCAGGTTCAATCCATAACGCTAAGCCCGCGCCTATGGTGACCGCCACCGAGGTGGTAATCACAAAATAAGGGAAGATTCTTAGGCCTATTTTTTTTAAGTATTCCGGGTCCCCTGCGGTGGCGATGCCTAACATAATTGAGCTGACCACCAAGGGGATCACCACCATTTGTATTAACGAAAGAAATATCGTGCCGGGTAATTTGACCCACTGAGCAATCACCACGGCCGTTTCCGGCTGGGCCAAACCGCCCCCTGTTGGAGAAATAAGCAACCCGCAAGTGATGCCTAATATAAGTGCTAGCACAATTTGTAACCACAGCTGGGTTTTTAGTAAGACTGAAATGTGCTTTATTTCGTTATCAAACGGTTCATACCAGGGGGTAGAAGTCGTCATGTAAGATCTCTCCAAAATCTCTATGGTGAATACTCGGCAGTGTTCAGCAACCAGCAAAAATTAACAAGCCCACAGATCAATATTTAGGTAATTGTCAGGTAACGCCATAAGAATTGATCCAAACCAATACGAGCACTAAAACTAAAGCGTAAGCTTGCGATTTTTGGCCTCAATAACAATTAAGCCAGAGCCCTTGTGGAGAAGTACCTTGAAACATCCTACCCCACTAATATTAGTGGCATTACTCGCCTTATTTACTTTACCTGTTCAAGCATCACAAGGAAGCGCTCCTCCTGAATTACTAAATGTTACTGATGCACCATTGGCCATTTTGGCGGCTGTGTTATTTGTGCTTGCTTATTGTTTTGTGGTGGCGGAAGAGTTCATTCATTTAAGAAAATCTAAACCGGTATTATTGGCAGCGGGTCTTATTTGGATTTTAGTGGCCAGCATGGCGCAATCCATAGATAACGGCCAACATATAATAGACCAAGCCGTTAACCACAATTTAATGGAATACGCTTCGTTATTTTTGTTTTTATTAACCGCCATGACCTATGTGAACGCCATGACCGAGCGTAATGTATTTGAAGCATTACGGGCGTGGTTGATTTCTAAAAACTTCAGTTATAAAAAGCTCTTTTGGATTACCGGCATAATGGCTTTTTTCATCTCTCCTATTGCCGATAACCTCACAACTGCTTTATTAATGGGTGCTGTAGTATTAGCCGTAGGCATAGATAAACCCGCATTTGTGAGTGTTGCCTTTGTTAATATTGTTGTGGCCTCTAATGCTGGTGGGGCATTTAGTCCTTTTGGCGATATCACCACCTTGATGGTGTGGCAATCTAAACACTTAGAATTTTTCGACTTCTTTGCGCTGTTTATTCCTGCGGTGGTTAACTTTTTAATACCCGCCACCATCATGAGCTTTACCATTTCTAATGATGTTCCCAAAGCAATAAATGAATCTGTGCAACTGCGCCCTGGAGCCATTGTTATTTGTTTGTTGTTTTTGTGTACCATCGTTACGGCTGTCTGCCTTGAGCACTTCTTACACCTCCCCCCTTTCATGGGCATGATGCTGGGCCTTTCATACTTAATGATTTATTCCTATTACATAAAAATCAGTCAGCGTAATCACGGCTTTAGTGAATTTAATATTTTTAATAAAGTAGCCAAGGCCGAGTGGGACACACTGCTATTTTTCTTTGGGGTGGTATTTTGCGTAGGGGGTTTAGGCACCATAGGTTACCTAGCCCAAGCATCACACTTTTTATATGAAGGCTTAGGCGCCACACAGGCTAATATTATTGTGGGTGTGTTATCAGCCTTGGTAGATAACATTCCGGTTATGTTTGCTGTGTTAAGTATGCAACCTGATATGGACAGTTACCAATGGCTATTAGTCACACTGACGGCAGGCGTAGGTGGCAGTTTATTATCAGTCGGGTCAGCTGCGGGTGTGGCCTTAATGGGGCAAAGCCAAGGTCATTATACGTTCTTTTCACACATGAAATGGAGCTGGGCCATAGCATTGGGTTATGGCGGCAGCATTCTTGTGCATTCTTTAATTAACACTTAACCCGTTAAAAAGGGCGTTTTTTAGGATTCGTTCTGCCGTATTTCTTTTAAAAGTTATACGGCAGACGACTACTTTATTAGCCTTGCGCACATAATTTTGTGGCTATTTTAAGGAGGACAAACGCTTTCTTTTTAAACAAATTTATATGGGTCAGTGTGTCACTGATTATCTGGCACAAGGTAAAAATTCAAACTGATTAGGAGCATTATTTACATTAATCATTATGGTGACTTTGATCAGAAAGTTGCCATGAAAAATAGTTCGTCATATTGAATCATCTTTACGACTTACATATATCTGGCCTAAGTTTTGCGTTTAACATTGTCATAAACCCTTCTTCTGTAGGCCCAGTCATGACAACGATTACCAGTACATCCAACCAAAATGACTATTCATCTACCACTGCCTCGTCCACAGCATCACAGAGCAGTGCCGTAAGCGATAGTGAAAAAACTCCCCACACCAGCAGTGACCGAGTGGAGGTATCCAGTCGCGCCAGTAAAGTACAAAAGTTAAATGAGGAGTTTTTTCCTGGGGGCTCCAAAACCGTCACGATTACCCCAGAATTCATTCAAAGGCTTAGTGAATATGGGCTAATTAGCCCTGAGGAAGCTGAAAAGCTAGACACATCTGTCAGTGAAAGGAATCAAACAGCAGATCCATTAAGTGAAATTTCAGCGTTTATTGATGAAATGAGTGACAAAATTTCTCAACAAGATCCACAAAGTAGCCTAATAGAGACTCTATCAAAGGCTAAAACCGTCATAGATGGGTTCGGCATTAATAGCGCTGCCACAAACAGCGACATTAAAACCATCATGGCTCAGCTGAATGAGTTTCAACAATCTGAGCAAGGGCTATTATTAAGCGATAATGAAAAGACAAATATGGATCAACTGGAATTAGCGTTAAGCGTGGCCGACCAAATGAACCCACAGAATAGTTCGTCAGAGCAGCTTGCTCATTATGTGGCGATCTACAACCAAAACCAAGAGTAATCACGCCATTCCATATACGAGCAACAGCTGAGCCATCAATCTTAGACTACACTCAAATACAATCTAATTTGAATTTTAAGCGAACATGTTTGGGTCCATTAGAAAATTATTAACACCGCTATTACTGCTTTTATTATTAAGCGCTCAGTACACATGGGCAAACGATGCCCAAAGCGTTAAAACCATTCGTATTGCCATGGGAAACTTTGAACCATACTTTATTGAGAACACTAAAAGCGGAATATTTACCGAGCTTATCAATGCTGTCTTTAGCAAAATGCCTGATTATAAGCCTCGATATTTGTTTGGTTATTCGAATCACCGAGCTTGGCATGATTTTGAGAAAAATAAGATAGACGCTGTTTCCAACCTTATTGATTCCGTAAAGTTAACGGCATGCCGCTCAGATAGATTTTTTCGCTTCAGGGATGTGGTGATATCGAAAGCCAGTTCTCAGTTCACCATCCGCCGAGTATCCGACTTGGCAGGTAAACGAATCGTCACCTTTCAAGGGGCAAAGGGTTTCTTAGGAGACGAATTTGCGAATACGGTTAAGCCCGAAAATTACCAAGAAATAGCCGAGCAAAACTGGCAAGCCAAAGTACTGTATACCGACAATGCCGATTTAAGCATTGGCGATATGTTCACCTTTTTACACAGTATTAAAAGC
>OJBM01000080.1_pt1 | contig 55214 bp, 48 predicted proteins | sample 1591061 | NCBI WGS metagenome assembly OJBM01 (sample SAMN05416872, study PRJEB24817) | seawater metagenome | isolation source: Sea water | place: Canada:Atlantic | collected 2013-11
CAGCTGACCCTGATTCCTACCTTATTAGATGATGCACTTCGGAGTTGAATCCAAGACCTATGTTATTTAATGTATTTAGCGAAAATGTTTTATTTAGTGGGATATTTCCAGCACCATTTTCCCTCTGGCTTTTCCGGTTTCCATAAGTGTGTGAGCTTGGGCAATATCTAGCATTGAAAACGATTCGGTGGGGGGCAGAATTAACTCACCAGCCGCGGCCATGGCCACTATTTTGTTTAATTGTTGCTTCATGCCTTCTTCGCTCACCATGGCATACACATGGTGAACGCCTTTTTCTTTGGCTAAGGCCATACTGGCTTCAATATCGCCATCGTCTGTGATGGTGGCGATGCTAATGAGGGTGCCGCCTGGTTTTAATAAATCTAACGGGTTGGAAATAGAACCAGCACTCACTGTATCTAAAATTAGATCCACGCCATTGGGTGCAAAGCTTTTTAAGCGTTGAGTGATGTCTTGGGTTTTATAATCAATTAAAAAATCCGAGCCTAAAGATTCGACATAGGAAAGGTTTTGGGTGCTGCTGGTGGTGGCCACTTCTGCGCCAGCTTGTTTGGCAAACTGTACGGCGTAGCTGCCCACGCCACCGGAGGCGCCGTTAATTAAAATCTTTTTACCTTGGCCGTGGGTTAAGGCACCTTTCTCGCTTGAAAACAACGCCTGCCAGGCGGTGGTGGCTGGGGTGGTTAGCGTAGCAGCGGCTGCCAGTGAAACGGACTCAGGTATTTTCACCGCCCGTTGTTCATTGACCACCACGTACTGGGCATAACTGCCCGGCTTTCCCGAGTGAAAAAGATTGGTGCCACTGGCCACACGGTCCCCCACATTTAAACTGGTGACGTTTTTTCCTGTGGCTACCACAGTACCTGAAGCATCTAGCCCCAATACCAAAGGAAAGCCTAAATTCGGCATGGCTTGCGCTAAATGTCCTGCGCGCATTTTCCAGTCTGCCGGATTGATTCCCGCATAAGCTACTTTAACCAGTACATCATCTGCATCCAGTTCAGGCACGGGCATGTTTACTTGCTGGAAATAATCGGCGCTGCCCCATTGGTTAATACTAATTGCTTGCATCATATTTTTCATATTGGTATCCCCTATTAAAGAACTTGTTCGGCCATGCGTGTTAAATCTTGTTTGGCTTTCGACTTGGCTTGCTTGGCTGCTTCTTCACCAAAACCCACGCCCTGCACAGGCACCACTTCAATGTCTTCAATGCCAATGAAATTTAAAACATGTTTTAAATACGGGGTTTGAAAATCTTTGTGTTTTTCTGACGCTTGCTGAAAATCGCCGCCAGCACTGGTGATAATCAGCGCTTTTTTATCCTTTATAAAACCTTCAGGGCCATCTTCGGTATATTGAAAGGTCAGCCCCATGCGGCAAATTTGATCAATGTAAGATTTTAATAATGTGGTGATGCCAAAATTGTGCATAGGAGACGCAAATACAATAATGTCGGCGGCTTTTAATTCTTCTATGTATTCTAAAGACGGGGCCGCCACTTTAATTTGTTGCTCTGTTAATTGGTCTTGAGGGGAAAAAAATGCCTGCATTATTTGGTTGTCGTATATTGGGGCAGGGGTTTTGGCCAAATCACGAATGGTAAATTGGTACGACTGGTTTTTGCCTTTTAACTGCTCCACTAAAAAGTCGGTAATTTCATTGGAGACAGAAGCCTCTAACGCTGGGCTGGATTTAATTATGAGGACATTTTTTGAGGATGACTGAGAATTCATAGGGCACCTTAATTTTGCTTAATGTTGACTGTCACTATCTGCTAAATATTATGACGCAAGACTATATTGTTGATAATATGCAATATTAGAGCTTCACTGTTTCCCTGGGGAAATTATGGAAATACAGCTGATTCACTATTTTGTGAAAATCATAGAGCACGGCAGCTTCACTAAGGCCGCCGACGTGCTGAAGGTGCCTAAGTCCACATTAAGTAAGGCTGTTTCTAAGCTAGAAAGAGAAACGGGCACTAAGCTGTTGATTCGCTCTACCCGTAAGCAAACCCTTACCGAGGCGGGCCGTGAATTTTACGAGGCCGCTCTTGGGCCCATTCAAACCATAGAAGATGCCCATAAAGCCTTATACGGCCAAGACAGTGTGATATCTGGTACGGTTAAAATCACCGTGCCAGAAGACTTTGAAATATTTTTACTGTCCTCTTGTATTCAGCAACTGGGGGAGAAATATCCAGACCTTAAGATCATTATTAAAAGCACCAACGATGTGGTGGATTTAATTGGCGAGGGGTTTGATTTTGCCATTCGTATTGGTCCCCTAGAAGAAAGTAACTTAAAGGTAAGAACCATAGGTCACATTCAACTGGCTACGGTGGTGGCCAAATCGTATTTATCTAAAATTGAGTTGAATACCCCAAAAGATTTAATGAACGTGCGCTGCATTGGCTTAACCACGAATAAGCCTTATCAAGTTTGGCGCTTGAACAAAAACAATAAAACACAAACCATTAAGACCCCATTAGCGGTGGAAACCAACCAGATTACCAGCGTGTATAAGCTTACGCTGACGGGGGCGGGGGTATCTGTATTGCCCACTTTTTTATGCCAAAAGGACATAGACAATGGCCAGTTGGTGAGCGTGTTAAATGATTGGCAATACCCAGATGTGCCGGTGTCGTTAATATCGCCGTTATCTACGCTTCATTCGGCGCGCTTAAAAGTGGTGAGTGAAGAAATTATTCAGGCTTTAAGGGCATTCTTGAGTATTGATGAAGCTTGATTTTATGCAGGTGTTTAGGCTTTACATCTAGTATCTACTCAAACTTGTAAAATTAAAAAGACATAAGGCAGCATTTAGGCTGTATCCGAGTCTAGTCGTTAGAATAATTAGCGGGTCTTTCTGTGAAAAAGGTGCGGCATAAAGTAAAGGTCTACACGTTTTTTTAAGAATAAAACTAGATTATAAGCAGTGTAGTTACGAGCCTAATTTCAATAACATTCGTAGTGAATTTATTGAGAAAATCGTCTTCGAAAGCGATCCGCCTGTGAATTATTTAGTCTAGTTTAAAGGTAACGCCAGAAATCATGTTTGCCATGCAGTCATATCGGTAATCACCAAGTACTTCCTTCACCGATTGTAAATATTGAGTTATCTTTTAAGAATAATCGTATGCCGAGCCTTTTAATTCAAAAGTGTCGGCATTTCTAGCTTTAAGGTCGTGTCTATACAGACCTGTTTGCCTAATAAATCCATTCATGCCATGCCAGTATTGCCTTTATGAGCACATACACTTTGCCTATTACTTGTTTTTCGGGACAATCGTGCTGATAAATCGTTTTAGGGAACCCAAGTTAAGTTCATGCCTTTAAACCCCCTCATCCCACCAGCAGTGTTTGATTGGTTCGTTTTAACGTATCTGTTTTATTGAATTTTCTTTTTTTATTACCCTAGGCTAAACATTTTTTTATAATCTGTTATACACCACTTAAAACAATCAAATAATCTGCATTACTTTTTAAAATTATGTACCTATAATGCCGCGTGAAAAAAAGTGTACAAAGCCCTCAATGGAATGTTGGGGTTTATTCATGTTTATTATGAGAGTTTTATGAGTTTAAGTTTATTATCCCGGAAAATTTTTATACCGGTTGTTCTAGCGTCCCTAGTTGCTTGCGGAGCCGATGATACTAGTGTTGATGTGAATGTCTTATCAAGTGAAAAAGATCAGATAAGTGGTGGCGAAGCGCGTATTCAAGTGGTGATGCCTGAACAGATCACGGGTGAGCATTTAAAAGTACAATTAAATGGTACCGATGTTAAAAGCGTTTTAATGGAAGACCTAGACAATCATACCCTAACCGGTGTAATTACGGGTTTGGTTGAAGGTGAAAACAGGTTAAAAGTAACCTCTGATGCCGAAGATTATGACATAAAGCCAATAAATGTTGTTCTAACCAATTATTCACTTTCAGGGCCCATTTTTTCAGGGCCCCAGCAGCAACCCTTTTATTGTAATCCTGACGACATGGAAGACATTGGTTTAGTTGCTCCTGATGAAAACTGCATGGCAGATGTGGTTGTTTCATTTAAATATTTAACAACAGCCGGTGCGTGGGCTGAATACACTCAAGGCATGGAACGCCCTGAAGACATGTCAACCACCGTCACCAGTGATGGCCAAGAACTTGATTTTGTTGTTCGCTGGGAGCGAGGAACGATCAATCGGTTCATGTATAGCATTGCCATGTTATCCAGTGACAGCCAGAATTTAGAAACGCCAGACTTAGAAAGCTGGAATAAAAAATTATTGTTTTATTTCCGTGGTGGTACTGCCATTGGGCACGGACAAGGTGATTTTAGTAATCGTCGTGCTTTATATGTGGAAGGCTTGAAACGTGGTTATGCGGTTGCTTTTTCAACCGGTACTTCGGCTAAAACTCATTATAACTTGCAAGTGGGTGGTGAAACGGCCCTGATGTTAAAAGAACGCTTTATTACCGAGTACGCTGTTCCAGATTACACCGTGGCCGTTGGCCAGTCTGGTGGTGCCATTCAACAGTATTTGTATTCGCAAAATCATAAAGGCCTACTGGATGCCATAATTCCATCGTTTTCTTACCCTGATATGCTCAGTCAAACTATTCCTGCCGGTGACTGTGGTTTAATTGAGCGCTGGATTGATTTTACGCTCATGGCAAACCCCGAATCACACTGGAAAGACTGGACGCAACGAACTCTTGTGGAAGGCATGAACGCCAGTAATGACGTAGCCAGTGAGTTATCTGAGTACGGCTTGGTACATCCTAATATTCCTAAAGGTGCAAGTGAGTGTTCTGAAAACTGGAACTCTCTATCCACGTTAGTCTATAACCCGCATTATGGTACGGTTGACAATGTTTCCCCTGAAGACCAAGTGAGTACCGAATGGACGCACTTTGGCGATGCCATCAATGTATATGGAGTAGCGGATGACGGCTATGCAAACCGTACTTGGGATAACGTTGGCGTGCAATATGGTTTGGCTGCCTTGGTAGACGGTACCCTAACGCCAGATGATTTTATTGATTTAAACTTTCATGCAGGCACTTGGAAACAAGAGTCAGACATGGTTCAAGAAGGCTGCCCATATATTGTTGAACTTTGTGGTGCCCTCGACTTTACCAAGTCGTTATTCCCTGAGCAAATTGACCCTTGGGCTGCCCGTAACTTTGAATTAAGTGACGGCACTGCTCCAGCTCCACGTGCCACTGCCGACCCCGGTGCCATTGAAAATGCCATGGCGGCTGGCTTTGTAAATACCGGTGACATTCAAATTCCCACCATTGATCTTCGTGTGAATTTAGAAACCCAATTGGATATGCACAATACCATTCAGTCATTCGTAACACGCCAGCGCCTAATTAACTTCGATGGTGACGCTTCTAATCAGGTTATTTGGTTTTATGACCCGAGCGAAGAAGGTGATCACTATGATGCCGTGCCTGAAGCCTTAGATGTGATGGATGATTGGATGAGTAACATGGCTGCCAACCCAGAAAACTCTATCAGTGCCAATAAACCGCTATTGGCTAAAGATTCATGTTTTGATGCCGAGGGTGTATTGGTGGCAGCAGGGGATGATGTTTGGAATGGAATTCTAGATGAATCTCAAGAAAAGGGTGTGTGTACTGAGCGCAACAAAACCTATACTAACTCGCGTATGGTGGCCGGTGCACCACTAAGCAACGATGTATTTAAATGTGGTTTACAACCTATCACAACGGCGCTTGATAGCGGCCTTTACGGAGAGTGGGTGCCAACAGATGAGCAGCTTGTAACTCTAAAATCTATTTTCCCTGAAGGGGTTTGTAAGTTCTAAATATTGCTGCAATTTGTTAATCAGTAAAATTTAAAAAGCCTTCTTTTAGAAGGCTTTTTTTGTTTATGAACAATTGAGAATGTTTAGTGGCTAGTGGTTATTATCGAAGGGTAGTTGTCTGTAGCGATTCAATACTAATTATTACCTGGTAATGGTCGCAAGATAGCGCAATTTTAAAATAACGATACAATGCTTACTCTTTTAAAATAGTGATGGCTAATTAACCCCCATGATTGAAATTACCAAGCCAAAAGATCTTGCCCGTTTACGAAGCTTCACCCTAGCTTCACAAGGTTTATTGCAAGCTCAACCTTTTGGGCGCGGTTTAGCGGGGGCACAAAAAGCCATTCAGCATTTAGGTTATGTACAAATCGATACTATTAGTGTGGTGGAGCGCGCCCATCATCATGTGCTGCATTCCAGAGTGCCCGGTTTTAAACCTGACATGATGAATCAAATGCTTGTTGAGCGAGATATTTTTGAATATTGGTCTCATGCGGCGGCGTTTTTACCCATGGAAGATTATCGTTTTTCACTGCCTTACAAACACGCCATTAAAGGAGGGCAAACCCATTGGTATAAAACCCCAGATCAAAAACTCATGAAGGCATTATTGGCGCGAATTCGTTTAGATGGCCCGTTACGCTCCCGTGACATTGAAGCCGGTAAAACCAAGCGCGGCGGTTGGTGGGATTTAAAGCCCGCCAAAAAAGCCCTAGAGCAGTTGTATATGCAAGGGGACTTAATGGTTTGTGACCGCACAGGTTTTCAAAAACAATATGATCTTACCGAGCGAGTATTGCCAAGCCATATCAACACCCAAGTGCCCAGCGTAAAAGAACTGGCCGAACATTTATTGGAGCAACAATTACGTTGCCATGGAGTAGTGAACCTTAAAGGGCTTATTTACCTGCGACGTAATAAAGAGCTGCGCAATACCATGAAGGCTTTACTGAGCGATAAATTAGCACAGGGTGATTTAGAGCAAATGCAGGTATGCGTTACTAATAGTGATACTGCTGAATACTTCATAGAAGCAGGTGGCTTGGATAGTCGACTGTCACGGCTGAATAATAAGTTAACGATTCTCTCACCCTTTGATAACGCCGTGATTCAGCGTGATCGCCTTAAAGATTTGTTTCAATATAATTATCAAATTGAATGTTATGTGCCCGAGGCCAAACGCCAGTATGGCTATTTTAGTTTGCCGCTCTTGTTTCGTGGTGAATTCATCGGGCGTATGGATTGTAAGGCTCATCGTAAGACTCGCCACTTGGAGATTAAGTTTTTGCACTTTGAAGAGCATGATTTTGACGAGGATTTATTAATGGCGGCGCTTGTGGAGGCGGTGGATAAGTTTCGGTTTTTTCAGGAATGTGATTCGGTTTCTTTGGGGCGAGTGGAGCCTGAGTATTTGGGTGAGGGGTTGCAGTGGGCGTTGAAAAACTTTGAATAATGATAAATAGCGCAGAGCAGTCTTTTTTTAGATCATGCTAAATAAAGCGGTCTCTATTGTCTTGAGTTGGTATGCTACAGCTATCTTTTTTACCAAACCAATTATAACGTTTTTTGGCAAAAGCATCGTAGCAGACATCTCTTATTGGGCTAGGTATGAGCTTAAGCGAATAGAATACAGGCCATAACCCCGATAATTCTTTCGCTATCTCTAAGCTCGCATTGGTCCGAAAAAAGCATATATTTTTTTTAACAAGAAGAAATGTGTCTTTCCCGACTTCAGGGACCTTAAATTTACCGATAATATATTGTCCGGTTTGACTTTGTGCGGGGGTAAATATAAACGTCTTTTTAGAGTCTCGCTTAATAATGAAATTGACAGACGATTGGCAAAAATTACATAAACCATCAAAAACGGCTATATTTTTATTGTCGGTATTAATCATTTTTCATCGCCCATTAATTTCATTTTTCCACCGTAGGATAATACAGGACCAATTAAAAGCATTTTAACTTGTACTTCAAAATTGTATTCACCATTACTTTCATATTCTAAGGCGTAAATGTTAGGTGAGAGTATCTTAGGGATGGGAATACCGAATAATTTTTTTGAAAAGAAATTATAATTAAGTGAACCATTCTTTTCAGTGGCGGAAAACATCAAATCCAAAGGGCCTAATTTCTCGATCAAGTTGTTTCCCCTTCTCGAAAAGCTAGATTTCATAATGTGCCCAGAAAAATTACGAATCCATAGCAGATCTGTGGGCGTATGGTGGCATTCAACCTTTAATATGCAAGCATCGCTTGCTTTAGGAAACCTAAAAATATTGCAGATAATATTAGCCAGTATATTGCCTCGCTCTATCTTTACCAGTCCTTCAATATTTTGAGACCCGGTATGCACTCGCCTTAGTATCGGGGATAGCCTGTTGAAGGATGGTCCCATGTGATTGGAAAGTATATTTCCTTCATCTTTAGTCATAATACAGTCCTATCTGGGCTAATTTATTTGTCATTTTAATCATCTGTTAATAAATCTAACCATACAGTCTTCATTCGGTCTAAATGAAAATCTAGGTGTACCTTCGAGCATTACTTTTGTGGGTAGTAGAGATAATTTCTTTAGCACTGTTGCTGCGGTTAAAGCGACCTTCATCATACCAAATGATTGCCCGATACAAATACGTGGACCAGCTCCGAAAGGGAAGTAGGCATATTTAGGCCACGTTTCATCATTCATAAATCTATCAGGGTTAAATGCATTGGAATTTTCAAACCAGCGGCCATCCCTTTGAGTAATATATGGGAAAATTTGAACTAGCTCACCTTTTCTTATTGTCACACCACCAATGTCAACATCTTCAGTGGCACGCCTGCAAAACAGTACATGGAGTAACGTAGAAATACTCATCATGTATTTAGGTTGATGTATCATTTTGTATGGATACCTAAGTATCGGCATAAAACATTTGTTTAGCCATATAGATCTGACCTTAAGCAAATAATTGAAAATTGGCTGTGACTACAATATTGAAACTGTTGAGTTGGAAGTGCCGGTTGAATCGCCCTTAAATTTCTGGACACTCTGTTGTTTCAAAACGTTTGTTGCTTTGTTGGGTAAGTGACGAGGTTGGCGCACGTCTGTCATTCTCGTAGACTTGTGTCTCACCAATTGGGCAATGGCTACTTTGTCACTTCCGATAGAAAGCTGGTAAGAAATAAAGTGGTCCCTGAGAGAATACATATGGAGTTGAATATCGGCTAACTTTTGAATAAGTAGTCGATAACTTTTGTAACTATCGCACCCTATCCGCCTGCGCTTATCGGTATCATTTGGAAATGTTCGGCCTGTAGAGAGTGCTCCGTTATCCTTCTGTATAAATCGAATACTTCCTTAGCAAGAGTACTTGAAGAGGCTTTTTTTTGAATAGCAGCTTTAAAATCAATGCAAATGCATCTACTGATACTTACTAGCTACTGGAACTCGGTACGCTTGTTCATATTTATCTTTTTAAATAATGATGTCTATCAGGTTGGCTTGTGTGCTAATTGAACAGGTAACACCTGTAGTGTTTCGTATCTACACAGTTTGAAGGCAATGTTTAATATTGGTTGTTCTGTACCAACTTTAAATTACACACTTTTACAAAACCTATCTCTTTTAGTTATTTAAAATTACCTTTATATGCCTTTAGTTGTCACTTAGGTGGTTCGTGTGTTCTATTTGTGGCTGGTTTGTTGGTCAGTCTGGCTGCAAAACAATCAATCTTGTAATCCTTAGGGGTGAATCTGTAATTGTTTGTAAATTCATGTGAACCAAACTATGTGCAGGGCAATCTGGCTGGGATAGGATGCTTGCACGTTTTAAGAAACACCAAAATAAAAATAAAAATATGAAATTTAAATATCTAAAAATAGCAGTAGTTTTATGCGCCTCTAATTTTATTAGTCAGATTGCTTTAAGCGAAGTGATGCCCCTGAGCCCAAAACAAATAGAGACTAAAATCGAGCAAGAAATAGATGGTTTGTTTAAACGTGGTGTAATGGCGGCTGCAGCTGATTTAAATGACGACATGCTTATGCATCCTTTTGCTGTAGTCAAAAATAAAGACGGTTCAATTGGGGTTTTTGCCGCTACCGATTCTGAAAATAATAATAAATTGTCTGTAACCGATCAAAGCACAGGTATTCGCCGCAAGCTTATTGAACTGGCTACTGCTGGTGAAATTAGTGCTTCTATACAAGCGATGTATGCCACAGTTAAGAAAGATGGCGAAGAAGCTCGGCAAGGTATTAGTTTTGAGATAGAACACATTAAAGGCGTATCCATCATTCGGTTCTTACCAGTGTCCGAAATTAAGAACGAGAAAGGCGTGAAAACAGGTAAATTGTTGTTTGAACTTGAGTCTTTATCTACCTCATTAAAACCCAAAACCATATTTGCATATTCAAAAATGCAGTAAAAAGAATTGATGTGAGTCACATTGGATGTGGCTGATCAATAGAGGTGTACACCTCATTATAACAATAAATAGGAGACACAAAATGAAAGGCTTTCAAAAACTAGCGCTAGTAACAGCCATTGCAGCAGCCCCTTTTGCTGCTCAAGCTGAGATGGTCGCAATTGATGATTCAATGCTGTCTGACATGACGGGTCAAGCCGGTGTAAGTATTGAATTGTCTGCTCAATTATCTATTGGTGATATCACTTACACAGATACTGACGGTGGTGATAGTGCTGTTGCAGGTACTGTGGGTATCAGCAATGTAGTATTAGGTGGTAACGGTAGTAGTGCACTAGATGATATTAAAATTGACATTGATGTAGATGGTACTGACGGTCTAAAAATTCACGTTGGCGGCACTAACAACGATACGGTACTTGACGGTACTAATCCTGTGGATTTTGGTCTAGCCATAGGTTCTGTTGACGTAAACTCAACGGCGGTACTTTTATCTAACCTAAGCATTGGCGGTAATTTAGGTCCTGCTGATATTACTATCAGCAATTCATCAGTGATCGGTGTTGATGCTTACTTTGAAATCACTACTGGTTCTTTGAATGTTGATGTACTAGGTGTTGGTATTTCTGGTCTTACTGTAAGCCAAGATTCTGATGCATTCGTTGGTAACCAAGATTCTGCAGCTTTTGGTGGTCTTGCTGGTGTTAGTGTGAACGATGCAGCAGCAGCAGCAGGCGCCGCAGCAACTATTACAGATGATGGTTTATCAGGTGGTGTTGCTGGCGATGGCCTTGATGATACTTCAGGCTTAACTCTAGTTGAAACTCAAGCAGCAACTGCGGATGCTACTAAATCAGCTATGGTTACTGGTTTTGAAGGAGCCTACGGAACTGGTCTAAGTAATATGGCACACGTTGCCATGACCATCCAAACAGCTGATACTTCATACACTAGTTCCACTGGTGCTCAAACTGACATTACTGCTGCATTGAGCGTTTCTGTAGATTCTATGTCAATGGATATCGGTATTGCTGACGTGACAGTTGGTGGTAACTCAATTGGTTCACTATCTATCAACGATCTTGATCTAAGCGGTACTTCTATGGTTATCTACGGTCACTAATATTGTGATTGCTAAGGTAATTAGCTAGTTAAAACCCAGCCTAGGCTGGGTTTTTTTATACCCAATTTTTAACGAGATACGTTCTTTAATCTAGGCCCTTATACCCATAAATTGTAAGGGGTTTTTAATTACCCCTTACAAACGTACAATGCAGCCATTATTGCCCCCGGAATTCCACGACGTTTTATGCCAAGCACCAGTGATTTAAATACCAGTACCTCCCAAGACGTGGTGCCTTTAACTAGCCATAAGCTTTATCGCGACCATGAAAAGCCGGCTCCTTTCCTGCCCATGTCCATAAAGGAAATGAAGCAATTAGGTTGGGACAGCTGTGACATTATTATTGTGTGCGGCGATGCCTATGTGGATCACCCCAGTTTTGGCATGGCGGTGATTGGTCGTACATTAGAGGCGCAAGGCTTTCGAGTAGGGCTTATTTGTCAGCCCGACTGGAACAACATTGAAAGCTTTAAAGTACTTGGAAAGCCAAATTTATACTTTGGTGTGTCGGCCGGTAACATGGATAGCCTTATTAACCGTTACACCGCAGACCGTCGGGTGCGCCATGACGATGCCTATACACCGGGTAATATTGGTGGCAAACGCCCTGATCGTGCGGTCACGGTTTACACGCAAAAACTGCGCGAAGCCTATAAAAAAGAAGTGCCTATTATAGTGGGTGGTATTGAAGCTAGCCTGCGTCGTTTAAGCCATTACGATTATTGGCAAGACCGAATTCGCGGTTCTGTTTTGTTAGATAGCACCGCCGACATGTTGTTTTATGGAAATGCCGAGCGGGCGCTCATTGATGTGTCTCATCGACTAGCAGCCGGTGAAAAAATTGAAACCATTCAAGATGTACGCGGTACTGCATTTTTATGTAAATCGTTACCTGTTCTTAAAAAGAATATAAATAATGAAAGCCAAGGCTGGACTGAAATAAACAGTACCGACCTTGATCAACCGGGTCGCACAAAAGCCCATTTAAGTCCTTATGAAATGATCGATGAGGATGAGAAAAAGGCCCAAACCCAATTAAAGGCTGAAGCTTCGCAAGTGGTGCAAATTGTCCCGCATATGCAAATGCGCAAAACTGACCCTGCCACCAGTTACATTCGCCTGCCGTCCCTAGAGCAAGTTAAAACTGATTCAGCCTTATATGCGCACATGGATAGGGTGTTTCATAAAGAAACCAATCCAGGTAATGCTCGGCCTTTGGTGCAAAAACACGGCCGTAATGATATTTGGGTGAACCCACCGCCAATCCCGTTAAGCACCGAAGAACTAGACGGTGTGTTTGAGCATAACTACCAGCGAAAACCCCATCCTGTGTATGGTAATGCCAAAATTCCAGCGTACGACATGATTCGTTTCAGTGTGAACATTATGCGCGGTTGCTTTGGTGGTTGTACTTTTTGTTCTATTACCGAGCATGAAGGGCGCATCATTCAAAGCCGCTCAGAAAAATCCATATTAACCGAAATTGAAAATATTCGTGATTTAACACCAGGCTTTACTGGCACCATCAGTGATTTGGGTGGCCCTACTGCCAATATGTATCGCTTGAATTGTAAAGACAAAAAAATTGAAGAAAGCTGTCGTCGCCCCAGTTGTGTGTACCCAGGCATTTGCAGCAGTTTGCAAACCGATCACAGTCATACAACGGCCCTTTACCGAAAAGCTCGAGATATTGATGGGGTGAAGAACGTCGCCATCGCATCAGGCTTGCGTTACGATTTAGCAGTAGAAGACCCTGAATACGTGAAAGAATTAGTCACGCACCATGTGGGTGGCTATTTAAAAATTGCCCCAGAACACTCTGAAGAAGGGCCATTAAGCAAAATGATGAAGCCCGGCATGGGCACCTATGAGAAGTTTAAAAAACTTTTTGAAAAGTACTCAAAAGCGGCCGGTAAAAAGCAGTATTTAATTCCTTATTTTATCAGTGCCCATCCTGGCAGTACCGATAAAGACATGCTGAATTTGGCTCTTTGGCTTAAAGAAAATAATTTTAAGATAGATCAGGTACAAAATTTTTATCCATCCCCCATGGCCACCGCCAGTACCATGTACGCTACTGAGCGTAACCCATTAAAGCCTATTAAAGCTAAAAATTCAGAGCCAGTATTTGCCGCTAAAAATAAAGAACAGCGTGCCTTACATAAAGCATTTTTACGCTATCACGATTCTGAAAGCTGGCCGTTATTGCGTACCGCATTGAAAAAAATGGGTAAAGCACATTTAATTGGCCGTGGCCCTGCTCACCTTGTGCCCCCAGAAACGGGTCGCGAGAAAGATGCGCGCCGAGCGAACCAAAAATATGTGCCCCCTAATCGCTCAGGCAGAGGCGCACCTAAAAAGCCATTAACGGCCCGTACACAACATACTGGGTTACCTTACAACCCTAATGACAAGCCAGCGGGCAATAAAGCTAAGCCGCAGAAGGGTGATGGGAATAAAACAAGTGGCGTGAAACCAAATAGCCATAAAGGCAATAATAAAAATGGCAAGCCAGTCAATAGCAACAAAAACCGTCCTAATAAAAACCGTTAAGCGGAATGATTGAATGATCGATTGGGAAATAAAGCAGCTTCGTCATTTTAAAATGATTTTTGAACTGGGCAGTATTTCCAAAGCGGCGGCTCAGCTGGGGTTAACCCAGTCTGCTTTAACCAAAAGCCTTAAAAAGCTGGAAGAAAAACTGGGCTTGGTACTGTTTCATCGCCACACTCGCGAGTTAGTGGCCACCGAAGCGGCTGAAATTTTGTATCACCACGCATTGGAAACCTTGGCCAGTGCCGAAGATTTTTCTAACAAGGTGGCTTTAATTTCACAAGGGCATTTTGGTCAGGTGAATATTGCTTGTGGGCCTCTTATTCAGCAATTTATTGCTGAAGTCTTGATTGAAAAAGCCATTGTAAAGCTGCCAAATATTAAGCTGCATATCAGTGGCGGCAACTTTAAAACCCTATCGTATGGCTTATTAAATCATGAATTTGATTTTATGCTTTATGATGGTGGTGACCTTCAAACGTTAAATGAACCAGAGCGTTTTGAAGTGACGCCCATATTAAAATTGCCCATTGTATTTTTAGTCTCCCCTAAGCATCCTATGTATCAAAGTGGCCAATCTATTTTAGATTTTAAGTGGGCCCTGCCCAGTATTCCGCTGCGTTTGAAAACCAATATGCCCGATAAAATGATGAGCGCAGGCATTCCGCATTACAAATTAGAGAGCATGGGGCAATGTATTAGCCTAGCAAAACGTGGTTTAGTGGTCACAGCGGCACTAAGGTCGGTGGTGAAAGATGAGTTGGAAAAGGGCGAATTGGTAGAGCTTGATTCCCCCATTAAACTGTCATCTAATTTTGCTCTTTACCGATTACGTTCCCGAAAACTGTCTGAGCAAACTGTGTCTGTTATTGAGTTGATTAAAAGCATCGCCAGTGAAGATTTTAGCTAGTTTTAAAAATACATCTTATTTATTAGTGCTTAGTCGATGATTCATTTTCAGTGCTTTACTTGCTAGAATATTTCTCATTTTACAATAAGTGAATAACTCATGGCCGATGATAACGCTTACTCTACCATTTCAAGTTGGATGAGTGGCGTACATAGGGTTTTGTTAAATGAGGGTTTAGATGCCAATGCCTTGTTTGAAAAATCAGGCATCTCTCTTGATTATGTTCATAAGCAAGACTTACGAGTAGGGGTAGATGAAGCAAGAAAAATTTGGCATGAATCTGTTTTAGCCACAGGGGATGATGCCTTTGGTTTAAAAGTGGCTCAGGTTTTATTGCAGTATTCACTTGATCCGGTGAGCCTAGCGGTTGAAAGTAGCCGCACGTTAGGTGAAGCCATGTCACGCTTTATTAAATTTTATCAAGTGGTGTCGAATGGTGTGCTCATTTATCAAGAACGCTCTAGCACATCGGATGTTATTTTAACCTCTAATGGCGGTACTGCCTTACCAGCCCAAGAGGCGGTAGATGCGGCCATGGGCATTATGGTTAAGCGGTTTGAGTCCCTATCTGACACCATCACTAAGCCCATTAGAATTGAATTTATAAGAGATAAACCTAAAAATATTAAGGCATTTAACGACTTTTTTCAGTGCCACTTGCATTTCAATTGTGAGGACTATCGTATTTGTTACCCGCGAGTCATGGAAGATACTCCCTTAGTGAAAAGTAACGAATCCTTGTCTTTGGTGTTAGATGAATACTTGGATAAATCGGTTAAAAAAATCGCAGCAGCTCCTTTTACCCAAAAGATATCAGAAGTGCTTAATCAATTATTATTAGAAGCAAGAAAAGCCGATCTTGAGCAGGTGGCCTTAGAAATGAATTTAGGTGTTCGATCTATTCAAAGGCATTTGAAAGATGAAAATACTTCCTTTAAAGAAACTTTAAATAATTGTAAGTTGGCCAGTGCTAAGCGCTTAATATTGAAAAAAGATTTATCTATTACCGATATAGCGTTTACTTTAGGCTTTAGCTCGCCCAGTAATTTTGTACGCTTTTTTAAACGGCTCGAGGGTTGCTCTCCGGGAGATTACAGCGTAACAAAAACCTAAAATGTCACATCAAGGCTTATCAATAGATTTCTACTTGCAATGGGTATGTCTCCCAGCTCATTGATATCATCTTGGTAGCTAACAGTGGTTTTAGGTGTTTTATACTCTTCGTCAAGTACGTTTCTTATTTGTAATTCAAGCTTTGTGTTTTGCGTCATTTTCTTTACCCAGTTTAAATCCAATACTTGGAAATCACTAGGGTCCTCATATTCGCTACTTTTTCTATTCTGAAATCCATCAATATGCTTGAGTATTATGGTGACTGACTGATCATTAGTAATGTAGCTTGTGGCCACATTAAATTTAGCCGTGGGCACGTCAGCTAGCTCATTATTGTCAATGTCTTCAGATTCTGCAGCGCTATAATTGCTGAGTATTTGCCAGTGCGGGGTTGGTTTATATTGCACTTCAATTTCAAAGCCTTGTGCTTCTATATTGCCACTGGCATTCACGTAAATGAGATCTTGCGGTTCATCAGAGGATACTGATTGTTTTTGAATGGTATTTTCTGTCTCATTCTGGAAGTAGGTGATAAAGGCAGATAAACTATCTGTGGCATACGTTAAACCAATTTCAGAGGTAGTGATAATTTCAGGTTCAATGGCATCTGGGTTTAAGTTAATGCCATTATTTTGATATTTTTGAATAATCTGCTGATTTAACCCAGCTTCTTGTAAGCCCGGTGCACGCAAGGCTTGCCCTATTTGCGCTTTAATATTCCACTGTTTATTTAATCGTTGCACCAGTGCAAAGCGAGGGGAAAGTTGCTCGTAAGTGGCCACATCACTGTCGCTGGTATCTAAGCGAGCACCTGTGGTAAGAATTAAACCATTTAAAAGATCGAATTCTTCTTGATATTGCCCGTAAATTGAATAGGTATTTATTCTGTCTGGTTTTATGGGGCTAGAGTCGTATATGGGTTCAGCACCGGCGGAACTTTTTATTTTGTAAAAAAATGTTTCGTCGTCTTGGTTTCGGCTTTCAATGTTTAGCCCAAAAATTGCACTGCTTTCATCTGAAATGTTCTGTTGAATTTCACTTTGCCATTCCCAACTGTCTACCACTACTTCATAAATTAAAAATGTATCATCTTCCCCGTTAAAATTTTCAAATTTGCTTTCACCCCCTAAAAATGTCACCCCAAATTGATTAGATCGGTTATTTTTAAGGTAACTGCTAAATTGAATGTCATCACTTATTTGGTTTTTATAACGCAGATAGGGCACGACGGTTTCCCAAGTTAAATCCATCACTTCGTGGGAGAAAACAGAGTGGCTCCAGAATTCTCCCAACCCACCTCGTGACTCTATGTACATGACGCCGGCTTCAAAACCAGAAAGGTCTCCTTCATGAATTTGGTATTGACCCCGTAAAAAAATGTCTTTTTTGTCATCAAAATTTAAATATTGCTCATCATCAGTTTGGCCCACAAAATCTCTTGATGGATCTTTATGGTAATAACCCATATTAAAGCTAAGACTTTGCCCTTCTTTTCTTTGATAGACGTTAGCCATAAAGCGCTTATTGCTATCTTGGTTTCCCATGGAGCTTTTAAATTCTGAAATGGCACCATCTTGTTTAATCGATTTAGCCTTAATATTAATGACACCAAAATAAGCACTGGACCCATAAAGAGCAGAGCCGGGCCCTCTTAAAAACTCTACCTGCTCGGCAAAATACAGGGGTAATTCTTCAGAACTAATGGCCGTGTTAGCGCGAGCATGAGCCACAGGAATGCCATCAATTAATAATAGGTGTTTGTGATTATCGTAACTGGCGGCTTTTTGGCCTCGGGTTTCAAAGACATTTTCTCCGTAAATGGGGTAGCTGCTGTAGCCTGGGGTGATATTGGCTAAGTCACTTAATGTGTTGTACCCCAATTGGTCGAGCATTGTGCGGTTATAAGCGGTAACAATACTCGGGGAGTCTTGTGGGCGAAGTTCGATTTTAGAGCCGGTACTCACAGTGATTTGTGATAGCGCTTGTAAGGGAAGGTTAAATAATTGCTCTAATGTTAGGTCATCTTCATTTGCTTGAGCATTTAATGTGAGCGAATTAAAAAAGATGATAAAAAAGTTAAGAAAAAATCGTCCAACAAGCTTTACTGGGCGTGCCATATCTCAGGCCTATTCATTAATATACTTAGGTTAGGTATAGCGGATATAGGCAGGAAGTAAAGATAGGGCCTTCTAATGCGAGGCTTTTAAAGAGGTAATAAAATCGGGCAAGACTAGGCTAATTCAGTCCTTCATAGCCATATTAATAAACACTTCACCCATGACCTTGGCTCTTTTAGCCGCATCTTTATTGCCCTCCACATGGGCGTTAACAATGGCCCCTTCAATAATTAAATTAAGTTGGTTGGCTAATTCTTCCGGGTCAGAAGCATTGGCCTGTTGGGCGAGACTTTTAATGTAGTCTCTTACCAAACGCTTATGCTCGGCACACACTAGGTGATTGGGGTTTTCAAGCTCTGAAAATTCAGCCGAGGCGTTAATAAACATGCAGCCAGAGAATGTGGCTTCATTAAACCAAGCATGCACAGCATCAAATAAAGTCGATAAACGTTCCCTTGGGGTGTGCCCTAGGCGCTCGGTTTCACGCATTAGGTTATTTCTAAATAACTCGTCACGTTTACGAAGGGTAGCCAGTATCAGCTCATCTTTAGAGTGAAAGTGGTTATAAAGGGTTTTTTTAGAGACACCGGCATCTTTAATAATTTTATCGATGCCAGTGGCATTAAAGCCGTGCTGATAAAACAAGGTCAATGCGTGGCTAATGATCTGCTCACGTTTAGAGATGGCCGGCATGTTTATGTCTCCGAATCTTAGTACACCGATATGTATACCATAAAACCGCCTATTGTTCAAAAACCGTGCTTAATATCTACATTTAACCCTACGATTAGGCTGATTATCAATCATAAATTACTCATAAATACTTAATGTTGGTTTTTTAATAGCCAAATACTGGTTGACCAAGGAAACCGATCTGTCTACACTTGATTTAAAGGTAAACAGATCAGTTTCCTTTAAGGCCTTTAAAAATCACATGAATAGGACAACAAGTATGACTGAGCAGCTAAAACCGCCTTTTACATTGCAAAGTGCACAAGCAAAAGTTCAGCGCGGCGAAGACCTATGGAATGGCAAGGACCCGGCCAAAGTGGCATTGGCGTATACCCCAGATTCCATTTGGCGTAATCGTGTGGATTTTGTGCAAGGGCGCGAAGCCATTGCTGGGTTATTAACGCGCAAGTGGAATCGCGAACTGGATTACAAATTAAAAAAAGAGCTATTCACATTTTCAGACAATCGCATTGCGGTGCATTTTGTTTATGAATATCACGATGACAGCGGTCAATGGTTTCAAGCCCATGGCAATGAGCATTGGGAATTCGATAGTGAAGGACTTATGCAAACTCGAGATGCCAGCATTAATGAAATGCCCATCAATGAAAATGAACGCACGCTTTTTTAACAAAAAAATATACAAATTTTAGGAGAATTTAAATGACAACACATACCTCAACTTTAGGATTTGGCAATATGCCAACTCTTTAAAAAATAGTAACTCTAGCCAGTGCTGCATTACTGTCTATTTCTATGATGAGTTCAGCCAGTGCTAGCAATCAGACACAAACTCAATTTAAAACGATAAAGGTAGATAACCTTGATATTTTTTATCGCGAAGCGGGTAAAAAAGATGCCCCCACCATTATTTTATTACATGGTTTTCCAACATCATCACATATGTTTAGAAATATAATCCCCACATTGTCAGAAAAGTACCATGTGATCGCGCCTGATTATCCAGGCTATGGCAACAGCTCTATGCCAAGTCTTGAAGAGTACGAATACAGCTTTGACAACGTTGCTAAAACCGTTGATAAGTTTTTAGAAAAAGTAGGTGCTAATCAATACATGCTATACGTTATGGATTATGGCGCCCCTATTGGATTTCGAATTGCTGCTAAGCACCCAGAGCGAGTACAGGGTTTAATTATACAAAATGGTAATGCTTATGATGAAGGCTTGCGTGATTTTTGGAAACCTATTAAAGCCTATTGGAATGATAAAACTGCCAAGAATGCTAAAGTGCTAAGTGATTCGTTATTAACCATTGGTGCGACAGAATGGCAGTATACAAATGGTACTCGCAATCAAGCGGCCATTAGCCCAGATAACTGGATAATTGACCAAGCTAAATTAGATCGCCCAGGTAACCAAGCAATTCAGTTAGAAATGTTTTACTCATATGGCACTAACCCTGCGTTATACCCTGAATGGCAAGCCTATTTTCGCAAGCATCAGCCACCTACTTTATTGGTATGGGGAAAAGGCGACTACATTTTTCCTGAAGAAGGTGCGCACCCTTACAAGCGTGACCTAAACAATCTAGAGTTTCATATTCTAGACACTGGTCACTTTGCACTGGAAGAAGATGGTGACTTGATTTCAGAGTTAATTTTGAAATTCATGAAAACTAACAGTTAAAAATGATATGAAGGCTTTTTCTCAATAATGGCGAGATATTTTGAATGATTAAAGAGTACGGGTAATGGTAAGTGTAAAACTTGTGGATTCTCTTACTCTTTAACATGCTGCTAGCTCTTGCTGAGAACTTTTAAAAAATATATTGACTGAATCTTAAATTAATATATTTCTTAAAAACGCAATATTACTAATTTTTTAATTAATTTAAGGAAATCCTCATGGCTACTTTTAAACTCTATCGGCATGCAGTATCGGGTCACTCTCATCGAGTGCAGGTATTTTTATCTTTGTTGGGTTTGGATACACAAATAATTGATGTGAATCTGGCTAAGGGTGAGCATAAAACACAGCAATATTTACAGAAAAATATTTTCTCACAAGTGCCTGTATTAGAAATTCAAGATGAAGGAAAAGACATAACACTGGCAGATTCAAATGCCATACTGGTGTATCTAGGGCGTCGGTATGATTCATCTCGTCAGTGGTTACCTGAAGATCTAGACAAAGCCGTAGAGATTCAGCGGTTCTTATCCATAGCCGCTGGCAAAGTGCTTTATGGTGCTGGGAATGCGCGTTTAGTGAATTTGTTTGGGGCACCTCTTGATCATGAATATGCCAAAAATATTGCAAATGGAATATTCACACAAATCGAAAATCATCTTGAAGGAAAGGATTGGTTAGTGGGGGACCATGCCACCATTGCTGATGTGGCTAATTACACATATATCTCTTTAGCCCCAGAAGGGGGAATATCGTTGGAAAACTATCCTAATATTCAAAATTGGTTGAAGCGATTCGAAAGCCTTGAGGGTTTTGTGGCAATGAAATCCAGCCCAGTGGGGCTAAACGCACACTAACTAAAGAAAAGGGGCATTGAATTATCTAAGGTGAATTTTGTCTATGCTTTAATAAGGGGTATCATGGCCCTAGAAGCATGAATGGAGGTCTCTTTAATATGAGCAAAGCAAAAGATAACGTAGTGTCTCTAGATAAGGCGCGCTGGTCTAAGGAGCATTCACGTAAAGACGATATTATCGACGCCATGGCTCAACGCTTTGAAGCCGCATTGCCCAGCAAGGCTACACCGGTTAAAGATTATTTGAAAAAGAAACGGGCCAAGAAAAAACGCTAATTTCTGGCTTTGGCCCTTGACAATAAAATTGTATTTCATAGCGGCAGTCAATAGTGATTAAAGGCTACAAACATGGTTTAAGCCGCCTCATTTTGTTCAATGCTTTTGCTTAAAAAGATAAGCAAGCTGTCGCTGATTTCCCCATTACTCTCTAGGTAATTCACCAAAAGATTATTCGTTTCACTCACCAGATTACTGTGCCCTGCAGAATCTTCGAACTCTTGTTGTATGCGTGCTACTTCAGGTGAAAAATGATTGCGCTCTTTTTCGTTGCCAAAGCATACCATGGCCGAAAGGGCGATCTCTGCTTGTTGGCGAGTGTTCACTAAGTTGAAAAACGGGTACTTTTCTAAGCCACTGTATTCAAGCGCTGCCATGGTGATGCCCTCTACCGAATAGCAAATAATGCTAAATTTAAAGCGATTAATATAACTTTAGTTCAGGGCCATGGTTACGCTGTTGGTGGATTGTAAAGCTGTGTAGTGGGTGTGTTTGAAAAGGTTAATTGATGGTGTGTGTCACTATAAAGATCCGCTAGGGCTTTAGAGTGACACCGGTTTGGCTATTGAGAACTCTGCACAGGTTTCTTGCTACACACTCTTTTTAGTTAAATATAGCCCACACTCAATATGGTGGGTGTAAGGAAATTGGTCAAACAAAGCAAAACGCTCCACTTTGTGAGTTTGGCTTAGCACCTTTAGGTTTTCTTCTAGGGTGTCAGGGTTGCAAGAGATATAAACAATATTGGGATATTGGCTAATCATCTTGCAGCTGTCTTCATCTAAGCCTGCTCTGGGTGGATCCACCAAAACAGTCCCAAAGTTGGCTTCTTCTAAATTCATGCCTTCAAGACGGCGGCGCTTGTGCTCACCGCTCATATGGGCAGTAAACTCTTCAGCGCTCACGCGGGCAAAATCCACATTGGTGATGTTATTCATGGCCTTGCTGTCATTGGCGGCGTTGACAGAGGTTTTGCTGATTTCAGTGGCCACCACGCGACGAAATTGATCGGCCAGTGCAATGGAGAAGTTTCCGTTGCCGCAGTACAGCTCTAATAGGTCCCAGTCAGAGCCTTTCACGCAGTCTCTTGCCCAGCTCAGCATTTTCTCATTCATCTTGCCATTGGGTTGTGTGAAGCTGCATTCAACTTGCTTGTATTTTAGCTGACGGCCATCTACATCTAAGGTTTCAATGACGTGGTCTTGATCCAGTAATAAGCGAATTTTACGGGCGCGGCCAATCAGGTTAACACCAAGTTGGGCTTTTAGCTTATTGGCCACCGCTAGCCACTCATCTTCAAGGGGCTTGTGATACAACAAAGACACCAGCATTTCCCCAGACAACGTACTTAGGTAGTCTATTTGAAACAACTTGTGCTTCAGCATGGGGTCTTGGTTAATGGCCTCCATAAGCTTGGGCATAAGCTCATTAATGGCCACACTTGCAATGGGAAAGTCGGTGACTTCCATGGGGTCATTCTTGGTGCCAGGCTTAAACATGGCGTGAAAACATCTTTCACCCTCATGCCAAATACGAAACTCGGCTCTTAATCGAAAATGAGTGGGCTCACTGGCAAACACTTGTAAGGGCGGAATATTAAATTGATTGAATTGAGACTCAATGCGTTGCTGCTTTTCAGCCAATAGGGCGTCGTATTGATCTATTTGGATTGACTGCATGAAAAGACTACCGAGTGCTGATTCGAAAAGGGGCGCATTATACGGCAATCCCTCAATAGGACATAGCGCCTTAGACTTAGCATGATGGGAAAGCACTAATGAGCTTAATAGTGAGCTAAAATAACAATAGCAGTGATATTGACGGTATTTACCACTAGACAAACCGCGACGCCCTGTAAATATGACCAATAATAGAGTTTTTGGGTAAAAAGCTGGACTTTCAAACACTTGTTTTAATACCCTGTATGGCTAAATTGAATACTAAGTAAAAATCATGAGTATAAGGAGCAAGGCATGAACCCTGTTACACAGTCGTTAATCGACTTATTAAGTGTAAAATTGCTGCATCAAGGTCCCTCTACTTATTTGTATCGCGGAGAGTGCGAAGACTTGGGCTTTCGCAATTTGTTTGGGGGGCAGATATTAGGCCAGTCGTTATATGCTGCCATGCAGGCTGCCCCTGAGGGTTTCTTGCCCCATTCTATGCACGCTTATTTTTTGTTGCCGGGTAATGTGAAAAGCCATGTGGATTATAAGGTGGAAATTTTACGCACCGGTCGCAGTTTTGCCTCAGTTCGGGTAGATGCCATTCAAGACGGTAAGATTATTCTGACTCAAAACACCAGCTTTCAAGTGCCAGAAGAAGGCTTAGAGCATCAAGACACCATGCCTGAAGTAAAAGGCCCTGAAGGCATCATGTCTCAATTAGAATTAACCCGTAAATTTGCCGAGATGATTCCTGAGACCATTCGTGAAAAGTTCACGGCGGAAAAGCCTTTGGAAACCCGCCCCATTAACCCCATCAATGTCTTTAACCCAGATAAGCGCGAGCCTAAAAAAGAAGTGTGGTTTAAGCCCATTAACGATTGGGGTACACAAGAGCAGGCTTTGCACTATTCGCTATTGGCGTACAGTTCAGACTTTCAATTGTTGGGAACCGCTTTACAGCCCCATGGTGTTTCTCACTCTAATAAGGCGCTGCAATTGGCCAGCTTAGATCATGCCATTTGGTTTCATCACCAGCCACGTATTGACGATTGGATGCTGTACAGCACGCAAAGCCCAGCGGCTTCTGGTGGTCGTGGCTTAAACTTTGGACATATCTATCATAACGATGGCCAACTTATGATGTCGGTGGCGCAAGAAGGCTTGATGCGCATTCGAAAAGAAAAGTAATCGACACTTACCTTTATAAATAGCAGCCGTAAAAGAGTGGCAGTGGTGACACTGCCACTCTTTTACGCTTTATATCTCGACCCCTTAACACCCAAAGGCTTTTTGTGAATTTGTATGTTCGTATGGTGCGCATATTGTTGCGCCAATTATGGTGCAAGAAAATGGATGCACCGTTAACCCGTCGCTTTATATTTTTTAGAGCTTGGTTACACGATTGTGATTTTAATTTGCATTTAACCAGTTCCCGCTATTTTGCCATGATGGATTTGTGCCGCATGGACTTAATGATGGGCTTGGGCATGACCAAAAATATTCTAAAATACAAATGGAAATTTGTCGTAAATGCCCAAGAAATTACCTATATAAAAGAAGTATCGCCATTTTCACGCTTTCGCATTAGCTCGCAAATTCTGGGCTGGGATGATAAATACTTTTATGTGGAGCACCGAGTTGCTAGCAAAGGAAAACTGCATGCCATTGCCCATATTCGCATTGCCGCTTTGCAAGGTGGCAAAGTGATTAGTATGAAAGAGGTAATGCAAAGCTGCGGCTTTGATATTGCACAACCTCCTGAAGTGGAAGCCATTAAAATTTGGAAGCAGTTATTGGATCATAAAAAATGGTCGAATTTGAAAGCTAAAAAGTAGCTTAAATTTTTATTGTTGTGGCGTTTTTTCAAGCATAAAAGTATTTAGATCAGTAGGTGACTCGAGTACTGTGACTTAAGGATACTCACGTCATTTACTTTTGGCATTATCCTAATAATAACGTCCTGCATGATTAGGATACATGCCCTTCATGGTATTACCCTAATAATTGCTCCCTGCATTTTTAGGATACATAACCTCCATGGTATTACCCTAATAATTGCATCCTGCATTTTTAGGATACATACCATCCATGGTATTAGTCCTGAAGGAAAACGTTGCGCTCGGCTTTACTTTTCGCGTCGTCGCTGTTTTTGTATTCATTGTAACTGTCAACACTCTTGCGATTTTTATAGAAATCTTCTGCTAAAGAAGGAGGCTCGTAATTCATCATGTACACCGCTGCAAACACCAGTATACCTGCCACGCTTGCAATAAAAATTATCTTATTGCGCTTCGCAAGTTCTTCAGGGCTTTTGGCTTCTTTGTCTTGTTTCTTTTTAGCCATATCAAAACCTCTCTTTAATCTGGGCGTTGTTTAATAACCGAGTTTCTAGGGGGGATAAGCCCTGTAAACTCAATTTAGATAAATTGCATGAAATACAAGTCAGCAGCAATGGGGTTGGGTCGAGGCAATGTTTAAGCAGGTTTTCCATAACCGAGTCCTTGGTCGTGTTGTTTACAGAGCATTGGATAAAATCAATGTCTATTAAATAGCATAGCAGAGCCCTGTTTATATTCCTGTTGGGTACTTAAAAGGCTATGGCCATGGGTAATTAAGTCGCTTAAGGCTCGGCCACTGCCGCAGCCTAATGTCCAACCTAAGCTGCCGTGTCCGGTATTTAACCAAAGGTTTGGGTAAGGGGTGGCACCCACGTAGGGCAAATTAGACGGTGTCATGGGGCGCAGGCCACACCAGTAGCGGGCAGTGTCAAAGCCCCCTATGCCGGGCAATAATCGTTTTGTTTTTTCTACTAAAGCGGCACATCTCGCCTCATTGAGGCTAAGGTCGTAGCCGGCTAATTCGGCGGTGCCTGCCACTCTTAGTTGATCTCCTAAACGTGTATAAACGATTTTATTGGCTTCATCGGTAAGGCTAATATGATTGGCTTTACTAGGGTTCTGCATTGGGACGGTAATGCTATAACCCTTCACTGGGTATAAATTTAAACTCACCCCCAAGGGTTTTAGCAGCGGCACACTGTCGCAGCCACAGCACATGATGATGTGAGGCGCGGTAATGATGTCGCGGCGGTTATCTCGTTGCACTTGTGCCTGCACTAATCCGCGCTCGTGATGAAGGCTTTCAATGCGAGTACTGTATTGAAAATCTACCCCCATGCTTTTGCAAACGGTTTCTAGTTCTTGGCAAAATACATGGGCATCGCCACTGCCATCTTTTGGTGTGTAAGTGGCACCCACTAATTGATTGATATGGGACAAGCAAGGCTCTAAGGCAATGGCCTCTTGAGCGCTGATTACCTGACGGTCACAGCCGTATTGGCGCATGATATCAGTGCTGTATTTGGCGCGGTCAAAGGCTTCGTGAGTACGATAAAATTGCATGATGCCTTTGTTTATAGCTTGGTATTGTAAGTTGTGTTGCTGGGTTATTTGACGTAACAACGTACGGGAATATAGACCTAGTTGTACCAATTGTTGGACATTGCTTTTATAAAAGGCCGGGCTACATTGCAATAAAAACCCGAATATCCAGCGCCATTGTTGCCAATGCCACTGGGGGTGAATAAGGAGGGGAGCGTCTTTTTTTAACAACCACCCTAAGGCTTTACGGAGTGTACCCAACTGGGCCCATGGTTCAGCAAAACTGACCGATATTTGTCCGCCATTGGCATAGGATGTTTCATTTCCGGCTATAGGCTGCCTGTCTACCACAAGGGTTTTCAAACCAGCATTCGATAACCAGTAGGCCGTGTTTAATCCCACGACACCAGAGCCCAACACAATTGCATCGTACATTACGCCCCCCTTGCTCACGGGCCAAAAATCATCTGGTTTAGCGAAGGCCAACCATATGATTCGCCAACAATGAGTCAGTGGATGATTGCGTTGATTCCTGTTTTAAACATATATGCGAATGCCCAATTTTTCAATGATGCTACGCTTATAAAAGAGGAATGTTGGATACATAGATTTGAAATACCTTTTTATTATTTTAACCCTATATTTTAGCCATATTTATCCGCTTTTCGGTGAAGAGCTGGACGGCTTGCACACGTCTGAACTGCACTATTGGTTAGAGCCAGAAGGGCAAACACCCAATTTATATGAGGTACTAGAAGACGCCCAATGGCAAAAGGTACAAGGGGAGTTGAATTTCGGTTATAACCAAAAAAAAGTATGGGTGATGCAAACCGTCGATAGCTACATGGATGGGGATTGGGTTTTTCAAATCCCTTACCCTCTGCTCGATTATTTGGACATATATTTACTAGAAAATAATAAGATTATTAAACAAGTACACACCGGAGATGCACGGTCATTTGCCAGTCGCCAAGTATTAATGTCTGACTTTGTTTTAGAGGTGGTGACCGAGCCGGCGACTCAATATCAGCTTGTTATTCGCATACAAACAGACGGTACCATGATGATGCCATGGGATTGGTACAACAAAGAAAATTATTTAAATCACGTGACCCAACAGCAATTTATTTATGGGGGCTATTATGGCATTTTGCTGGTTATGGCGCTTTATCATTTATTTATTTATTTAGTGGTGCGTGAAAGGGGGTATTTATTTTATGTGGCCAGTGTCTCGGCGTTTATGTTGTTGCAAATGACATTTGATGGCCGTGGCTTTGCGTGGTTTTGGCCTGATCGACCAGACCTTAACGCCATTATGTTTCCCATTGCTTACAGCCTTTATCAATTGGCGGTTTTATCGTTTATATCGGTGTTTTTAAATCTGTCCCAAAGCAGTATGCGCCTGCATCGCTTGTTTGTGTTGATTCGTTTAATTGTTCTTTTTAATTTTACCGCCATATTTTGGTTGCCTTATAAATATATTGTGCCGGTGATTGTCGTGACGGGCATGGTGGGGATTTTCTCTGGGTTATTAACCGGTGCGTATTTGTGGCATAAAGGTTTTACCGCTGCGCGCTTTTTTATCTGTGCGTTGGCAGTCTTTTTAGGGGGAGTGTTAATTATAAATTTCAGAGGGTTAGGGCTAGGAGAGGGGAGTTTTCTCACTCAGTATGGCTATTTACTAGGGTCTCTTTTAGAGGTTTTATTATTGGCTTTTTCACTGGCCGATCGGATTAACTCTGCCAATCGTCAAAAGCGTCAAGTGGAATTAAAATTAATCGCCAGTCAAGACGAACATTTAAATGCATTAAAGCGCTATCAAGAATTGTATGAGAATGCGCCTACCGGTAATTTTCAAGGAAATGATCAATACCAGTTTATTAGCGTTAATAATGCCTGTGCTCATATTTTCGGCTTTGAAAACCCAAGTGATATGTTAAAGGAAGTGAGGGATATTCGGGCTTTTTTAGCCTCCAACTTTAGTGATTACCAAAAAATGATACGCGACACTATTTTGCATGGAAAGGTCAGTGATAGGGAATTACAAATTTGTACTAAAGGTGGAAAGAAACGCTGGATTAGTGTCAGTATGCGCCATATTTTTGTGCATCAAAAAGAAGGTTTTGAAGGCGCTGTGCAAGACATTAGTGCCCGAAAAGAGTCGGATGAAATGCGCTTAGAATTAGACCAAGAGCGCTTAGACTTTATGGAGCAATTTTCACTAGGGGTGGCTAAAGAAATAAACAGTCCGCTAGGCAGTAATGTGGCTACCACCGCATTTATTAACGAGGGTGTAGACGACATTATTGAAAAACAAAACAGCCAAAATATTAACCAAAGTGATTACGCTCGTTTTTTTGATTTGGCCAAACAATCTTTATCTATTTTGTCGTCTAATCAAAAAAGTATTACCCGTGTGGTCAAACGTTTTCGAGATGTGAGTGTGCAACACTTAGGGTTAACCCTAAGTTATTTTAGTTTAAGAGAGCTCATTGATGAAACCATTGCTTCACAGCGCTGGAGAATTGCCGGCTGGCGGATAAATATAGAGTGTTCAAAAGAAATTCAAATGCACAGTTATAAAAAGGCCATTAATTTAGTGTTGGTTCAGTTAATTGATAATGCGCTTTTACACAGTGAGGCAGATAAAGATCAAGACCCTGTTGTATGGGTAAGAGTAGAGCAAGATAGTGACGATAATATTCAAATCCTATTCAGCGATAACGGAAAAGGCATTGGCCAAGATCAGGCTAAAAATTTAGGACAGCCGTTTTTTACCACTAAGCCTGGCAACGACGGTCATATCGGGCTTGGTTTATACATGGTGTACAATTTAACCAGTCGAATGTTAGAAGGGCGGCTGGTATTTCCGGTTGTGGGCAATGGTTTTTGTGTGAAGCTGATCATCGCCCGAAAAATTCATACACAAGAAAATAAAGGATTATGAAAATAATGTGTGTGGGATAAGTAACGATGAATTAATTGAACAATTAGTGCATGCTTTTAACGTGCTTTTCATAGTAGAAATAGAATAAAGGTAGGATACTATTCGTGATGAAAGAGTATTTTAGAACTAGGCTAAGCTTTTGAAGCCCGTTTTCTATGATCCCCATGGCTTTGGTCAATAAAGCGTAAATCAGCGAGATGAGATTTTAACTCCTCCCATATTAATAAAGCTTCTTTATCTTCGTTTATATGACGACGCAATAAAAACAGCGCCCGTTCTACTTCTTCGGTGAGGTGATTCCAGTCTTTTAACTGATAGTGACACATGGCCAAATAACCCATGTATATGGGTTTTTGAGCAAATTCAGGCTGCCATTTTTGCAAGCTAATAAGGTGGCTTAAGCACAAAGCGTAGTGGTGGCGCTGATAATGGTTACGTGCCAAATGAGCATGATAGGTTGCAATGCAGTGTTTTAGGCTAGGCCACATTTTTAATCTCCTAAGTCCTAAAAGTATAGTCAAACTTAGGGATACAACAGGCTCTCGTGTGATTATTTTTTATATCATTGGCTTATATAAGCTTCATGGGGTTAAAAACTGGCCGTTATCGGGTGTTTATTTAGGAAAGGGAGTGAGACTTAAACGGATGCTATTTAAGTCACGCACTTTAAAGGGGAAGGGTGATGGCGCTTTTTAAATGACAAGTGCAGAGCTGACTAAACAAATAGATCACCAAGTGATTAAAGCGAATCAGCCCAATGGCACTGCATGGGGCCGAGTCAATTTTAAGCGCTATTTTTAACCGCTATTGGCTTTTATTTTTATAAACATAAAACAGCATAGGAATAAGAATCAGAGTAAAGAGTGTACTGATTAAGATGCCAAAAATTAAGCTAATGGCTAGACCATTGAATATGGGGTCATCAAGGATAAAAAATGCCCCTGTCATGGCAGCTAAGCCGGTGAGCAGTATGGGTTTGGCTCTTACGCTGGCGCTATTGATACAGGCTTGTATTAAAGGAGTGCCTTTTTGGACTTCTTGATTAATAAAGTCCACCAGTAAAATGGAGTTGCGTACAATAATGCCTGCCAGAGCGATCATGCCAATCATGGACGTGGCGGTAAACTGAGCGCCTAATAAGGCGTGACCCGGCAGTACCCCGATAATGGTGAGGGGAATGGGTGCCATGATAATCAGCGGCACAAGATAAGATTTGAATTGTGCTACCACTAAAAGATATATAAGTATCATGCCTACACCGTAAGCAATGCCCATGTCTCGAAATGTCTCATAGGTAATTTGCCATTCCCCATCCCATTTGATTTCTGGTTGTAAAGAGACACTGGGCTGCTCAATGAAATATTGTTCAATAACAAATTGTTCGGAATTGAGGTTTCCTTCACTTAACTGGCTTGAAATATCAAACATGCCATAAAGTGGGCTGTCTAATGGTCCTGCCATGTCGGCAAATACATACACCACGGGCTTTAGATTTTTATGATAGCGAGTGTGGTCAACTTGGTTTTTTTCAATGCTTACCAATTCAGATAATGGAATTAAACGTCCATGAAGATTTTTAACATTTAACTGTAAAATGTTATCCAATGAGGCACGTTGCCCTGCTGAAAGTTGTAGGCGAATGGGCACCGCTATCTTTTGTTGGCTTGAATGTAAAAAGCTCACGTCTTCACCTTTAATAGCCGTATTAAGTGCTTTGACAATACTGGCATAGGGCACCAATAGTAACGCGGCTTTTTGTCGGTTAATGATGGCTTGCCATTTTAATTGGGGCGCTTCAATGCTGTCATCCACATCAATGATGTCTTTACTGGTTTGAAATAGATTCTTTAACTGTTTTGCGGTCTGAGTTTGCTGGGAATAATTGGCCCCATACACCTCTGCCACGATGGGGTACATCACGGGAGGCCCTGGAGGCACTTCTACTATCTTTACGTTGGCGCGGTAAGGCTTGGCCAAAGCTTGAAGGGGGGCGCGCATTGCTAGAGCAATTTGGTGACTGGCTTTAAAGCGTTCAGATTTATCTAATAAATTGACCTGAATGTCACCCATGTGAGGGGCTTGGCGTAAGTAATATTGGCGCACTAATCCATTGAAATTGATGGGCGCATGCGTGCCTGCATATAGCTGATAGTCTTTTACTGACGGCTGAGTTTTTAAATAGCCTCCTAAAGTTTCTAATACCGAAAGGGTTTCTTCCATGGGGGTACCTTCGGGCATATCCACAATGATTTGCAATTCAGACTTATTATCAAAGGGCAGCATTTTCATCACCACCACTTTAAAAACAGGAAGGGATACCGCTAATAGCATTAACGTAATGACAAACAACAACATGAGGCGACGATTTTTGTTTTGTTTGTCACCGCTAATTAATGGCCGAATTATGTTATCAAACAGTGAGTAGATTTTATTATTGTGAGGCTCATTATCTTGGTGGCTGGTTTGATTAAAATTAGCGTAATGATGGTTTGAATGATGCTTTTTTAATAGTTTATAAGATAACCACGGGGTTACAATAAACGCCACCATTAATGATATGAGCATGCCTGTGCTGGCATTTATGGGAATAGGGCTCATGTAGGGGCCCATTAACCCGCTAACAAAGGCCATAGGCATAAGGGCCGCGATAACAGTGAACGTTGCCAGAATTGTCGGCCCCCCCACTTCATCCACGGCTTTGGGAATGACGGTTAATAAATCTTTGTTTGACTTCATATTTCGATGAATATTTTCAACCACCACAATGGCATCGTCTACTAATATGCCAATGGAAAAGATCAGGGCAAATAATGAAATTCGGTTTAGGGTAAACCCCCACGCCCAAGAAGCAAAGAGTGTAATGGCTAAGGTAATTAATATGGCAGCACCTACGATAATGCCTTCACGCCAACTCATGCTAAGCAACACTAAAATGATCACAGCCAGGGTGGCAAATAATAATTTAGCAATGAGCTTATCGCTTTTATCTTTGGCGGTATCGCCGTAGTTACGGGTAACAGTTACTGCTACGTTTGCTGGAATTAGAGTGTTTTTTAATTGCTCAATACGCTTTTTAACGGCCTGAGTAATATCAAAGGCATTTTGTCCAGCTTGTTTGGCAATGGCTAGGGTTACAGCGGGCATGGTGTTGGTGAGGTTTTTTTGAAAGTGAAAAACGTGCTGTTTGGGTGTGTCAGCTTGGAGTTTTATGTCTGCCACGTCCTCTAAGTACACGGCCTTAGGGTTTTGGGTGCTCGATGAAATACCCACGATGAGTTGCGATATTTGTTGGGGGGTACTTAAGAAATTACCCGCCTGAAACTTTACCACTTCATTGTGGTTGATAATGTCAGCAGCAGGGCTGCTAAAGTTACTGTCTTGCAGCGCTTGACGAATAGATTCAATGTCTAAACCAAATGCTTTTAATTTAATGGGGTCTAATTCTACCGTCACCACATCTTGGTGCTCCCCTTGGGTATATATGTCTCGTGTGCCTTTAATTTGTTTTAGTTGTGTCTCCAAGGCATGAGCGAGTTTGGTTAAGTCTCGCGGCGTCACGGAGTCATCTTTTGAATAAAGTGTTAAAGACATGATGGGCACATCATCAATGCCTTGAGGTTTAATTAAGGGCTGACTAGCTCCCAAGTGTTTGGGTAGCCAATCGCTGTGGCTATACACTTGGTTGTATAAATTTAAAATGGCTTCTTCGCGAGCCAGCCCCACTTTAAATACAATAGTGATGGTCGATAATCCAGCTTGGCTCACGCTGTAAATGTCATCTACCCCTTTGATTTCAGATAAAACTTGTTCAGCAGGGGTACTTATTAGGCTTTCTACTTCTTGGCTAGTAGCCCCTGGAAAAGCTATGAAGACATTGGCAAATGTCACATCAATTTGAGGTTCTTCTTCTTTAGGGGTGACGATAATGGCAAAAAAACCCATTAATAAACCCAATAATGCCAGTAACGGGGTAAGGGCATTATTTTGAAATATGCTGGCCAGTCGCCCGCTGAATCCTAAGGGCTGGGAATTTGTTTGGCTCATTTTTGTAACCCTTGTGTGGCCAGCACCTTATAAGCATGAACATATATTTGTTCTCTTTCCCGTAAGCCCGCCAGTACTTCAACTTGCCCATTCACACCCTTGCCACTTAAGTGTTGCCCAAGGCGAACTTGTCTTAACAAAGCATTCTCATCTTGTGATTTGACATATACCGCACTTAGTTCGCCATTTTTAATGATGGCGCTTTCAGGAATGCTCATCATTTTTTTTGACCCTACTGGAATATTTAATTTTACCCACATGCCAGGAAATAAATTTAGTCCCTGGGCACTAATATTAACTCTAACTTTAAAGCTGTGGTTTTCAGCGTCAGCATAGGGAAACACGGTGACTTTTTGAGAGGCGATGACTTGCTTGTTATGCAGAATTTGAAATTCATCTAAATGACTAATTTGCGCAGCAAGGCGTTGTGGAATATGGGCTACGGCTCGCAATTGATCTAGAGATAAGCCGGTCATAAGTTTACTGCCCACTGACACCGATTCCCCCACTTGCACATGCAAGGCTTTAACAATACCTGAATAAGGGGCATAAATTTGGGTGTAATTGAATTGCTCCTGAGCTTGCTCTTGCAAAGCACTGGCCGCTTTAACGGCTGCTGCGGAACTGGCCGCCTGAGCTTTAAGGGTATCCATTTTGCCTTTTGAAAGAGAGCCTTGTTTGTACAAGGCTAGGCTGCGATTAAATTCTAACTGGCGTGCATCATCTTCTGCTTTAAATTGATTTAATTGTGCAGTGGCTCTTTTTAGGGCGGCTTTTTGGGTTTTATCTCTGAGTTGAATAAGTAAGTTACCTTTTTCAACCACATCATTTACATCAAAGAGAATCTCATTAATACGACCGCCAGTTTGAGCGCTTAGGGTGCTTTCATTTACCGCTTCGAGGGTGGCTTCTAATTGAAACCAGTTTTGCACAGTTTTACTGACCACTCGCATAAGTGCTTGATCGTTGGAAGTGCGTGACTCGTAAGGGGTTTGGCCAAAACTACTAAATGTTGTAAACAGACAGAGCCCTAATACTATGATTCTCATGTGCTTTCCTCGCATTGGCCTTGTTGTTTAGTGTAGAGCATGGTGTCTTAAATAAACTCTGTCATGCAGCGGTTGTTATTCGATTACTTTAAATTAGATTTTGCTAATATACTATAGGCATTAATTGATGGCAATGCTCTATGGGAGGAATAGACAATAGGGTTTTAAGATGATGAATAGTTGAGGTTAATGGCATTAACTAACCTCTGTAGCCATTAAGGAAGAAGTTCAGGAGTAGAATTTATTCTAAGTTTGTGAATAATTTTGATGTTTTTAAATTGCGCTATTTATTTTTAAAGTGATTTTTTATGAAGCGCTTGTATTCTTTAGTGTAGATTAGTAAGTGGTTTGGTTTTGTCGTGCTTATACCTGAATAAGGCTGTAGAAAGTATGTTTAAGTCTAGTGGGGATTGTGAGTTATACCTATCGAGCCATTGGGAATTAGCCTCTAAAACAGTTGATATAGATGTCGCCACTTGCTTTTACCTTGCAAGAATTAGACTGGTTAAATAGTATCGATGGGACTTTCATTTTAGCTCAATACAAGCTGGCCTGTTTGTATTGTGAATCGCAGGGTAAAAAGCGGAACTTTTCATGCAAAAAATAGCGTTTACCACACAAGACCAGCAAGTGTTACAGGGTTTTTTCTTTCCCAGTGAAAACCCAAAGGCTTTGATATTATTGGCCAGTGCCCTTGGGGTGCCGCAGCAATATTATAAGCACTATGCGACTTTTTTAGCGCAAGCTGGTTTTCAATGCATGACCTTTGATTATCGCGGTACTGGCATATCCACTTATGAAGGGAAACTTAGCAACATAGAATTATCTCAATGGGGAACCCATGATTTAGAGGCCGCCATACAAGAAGCGAAAAGCCGAGCGGGTAATGGCGAAAATGAAACCCCGGTATTTCTAGTGGGGCACAGTATAGGGGGGCAGTTATTAGGGCTGGCTAAAAGTGCCAACAGTTTGCATGGAGCCGTGTTTGTAGGATCATCGGCGCCGTTTTGGAAGCGCTGGCCTTTTCCGAGGAACCTCTATATCGGCTTTGTGTGCAGTGTGTTATTGCCCGCGTTATCTTTTGCTAGTGACATGTATCCGGCTCGCGCTGTGGGGCTTTCTTCCATGGATTTACCCGCCACTTGTGCAAGAGATTGGGGGAAATGGATGCGAGACAAAGATTATTTATTGGGTGAGCGTTTTGGTTTACCACAAGAGGGTTATGAAAATTATAATAAGCCCTTATTAAGTTTAGCGTTTGATGACGATGATTTTGCACCGAAAATAAATGTCGATTATCTTTTGAGTTTTTATAAGAACGCCAACATTAGCAATGAGTTTATTACACATGGCTCTTTAAAATTAGGGCCTATTGACCACATGGGCTTTTTTAAGCAAAAGTTTCGCACGACCCTGTGGCAAAAAAGCCTTGATTGGTTTGAGTGTCAGCTGCCTAACTCCATAAGTAGTGTAGGCCCTAAGGCGAGTGCACTGCTCCAGTGAAGCGGCAGGGGGTTATGATGCTTCAGAGCCTTAAACTTTCAATTTAGTATTTCACAATACTCTATTTAAAATACTCCTCCACTTCTTGAGCCCATTGCAACCAAGCATGCTCCCCTAAAATGCCCCGCCGTAAGGTTAAATAAGGCAAAGAAAATTGTTTCTTTTGCTCACTATTAAGGGCTTTAAAGTCTTTCTCAAATTCTAAAAACGTATTGAGCATGCGGGTATGCATGTCTTTATGTTCGGCAATTTCCTTTTGAATAACGCTTATGTCCACTAAGTGACCCGCATATAACTTAACCAATAAACCGTCGTTCACTTTGCTTATTTTTATAGGGGTTTCAATCCATTGCATTAACGCGTCATGGCCTGGCTTTGTAATGTGGTAAACCTTGCGATCGGGCTTACCTTGTTGGGTTTGAGTTTCAAACTCAATTAAGCCTTCACTGTGCATTTTTTTAAGCTGCAGATAAATTTGCTGATGGCTGGCATTCCAGAAAAACCCTAAGCGCTCTTTAAAGCGCTTTAATAGGTCGTAGCCAGAACCTTGCTCGGTTTCTAATAAGGTCAGGATAGCGTGTTTAAGTGACATGTTGGTTCCATTGAAACGAGTGCCTGATGTTGCTGCGTGGCCCATTATATAACCCCCTTTCCCCTAAAGACCAAATTTATATGCAATAAGTTGCATAATTAGTTGCATGTAAGGGATAAGCTGAACTAGTATAGCTTTATTCTTATGCAACTAATTGCATATTCGGTATGTGAGTGGCACTCAATAATCACAATAAGACAGGGCAAATCCATGGCACGAGTAAAAAAGGTAAAAGTTCGTACAGGTAAGCGTTACCGAGCAGGCCGAACGGATGATCAATATGATGTGATCGTGGTGGGTTCAGGCATTGGCGGTTTAACCAATGCTGCGCTTTTGTCTTTGTTGGGCCAAAAGGTTTGTGTGCTAGAGCAGCACTACACCGCTGGCGGTTATACCCATGCCTATGAACGTGAAGGATATGAGTGGGATGTGGGTGTGCATTACATTGGTGAAGTGCACAAACCTTCTACCATGCGCCGCATGTTCGATGTAATTTCAGAAGGGCGCTTAAAGTGGGCTGAAATGGACCCGATCTATGACAAGGTAATTCTCAAGGGCAAAGAGTTTAACTTTATCGCTGGCCGTGAAAACTTCATTGAGGAACTTGCCAAGCACTTCCCTAATGAACGTAAAGTGATTGAAGATTATGTACAACTGATTCGTAAAATTAGCTCTCAAACCCCTAAATTTTTTGCAGGCCAAGCCATGCCAAGCTGGATGAGCAAGGTTTATAACCTGGCCCGGCCATTTCTGGTTTCTAAAGAGTTTTTTAAAACCACCCGCGACGTACTGGAAGGCATGACCAAAAATCAAGAGCTGATTTCGGTATTAACCGGTCAGTGGGGCAATTATGGTCAGGCCCCCGCCGACGCTTCCTTTTTAATGCATGCTCTTATTGCCAAGCACTATTTAGCGGGTGGTGCCTACCCAGTAGGGGGCGCTGCAGATATTGCTCGCTCGATTATTCCTACCATTCAAAAAAGTGGTGGTGAAGTATTTAGTTACGCTGATGTGGAAGAAATACTGGTTAAAAATAACAGCGCCTATGGTGTACGCATGGCCGATGGCAGTGAGATTTTAGCCAAGAAAATCATCAGTAATGCAGGTTTCATGAACACCATTGAAAAGCTGTTACCCAAAGAAAGCCAGCAAAAACACAAGGTACATGACTGGACAGATAAGCTTCATCGCTCCAGCGCCCACTTGTGTATTTACGCCGGCTTCAAAGGTACAGCTGAGGAGCTGGGTTTAAACAGCACCAATTTATGGATATACCCAGATGGGGATCATGAGGGTAACTTGGCCAAATACAATAGTGACCCTGAAGCGGATTTTCCCTTGGTGTATATTTCATTCCCGTCTTCTAAAGATCCTGATTGGGAAAACCGCTTTCCAGGCAAATCCACCGTGGAAATTGTTACCCCCGCTAAAATGGATTGGTTTAAACAATGGGAAGGCACCCAATGGCAACAGCGTGGTGAAGACTATGATGCCTTTAAAGAGAAACTGTCTACGCGTTTGTTAGATAAATTGTTTGAGCGTCACCCTCAGCTTCGCGACAAGTTAGATTATTTTGAATTATCTACACCTTTGTCTACCAATTGGTATCAAAAAAACAGTGGGGGTGAAATGTTGGCATTGGATCACTTTGTAGAGCGCTTTAAGCAATCTTGCTTGCACCCACAAACCCCAGTTAAAAACCTTTATATGACGGGTTCAGATGTCATGACCGCGGGAGTGGGTGGTGCCTTAATGGGGGGCGTTATGAGTACTATGTCGCTATTGGGTCTTAAAAAAGGTAAGCAGGTCATGGGATTATTTAAAAACTATCAAGAGCCTAAGGTGGAACCTGAAATAGAAAAAGACAGTCCGTCAGAGACTCAAAATGCTCAAAAGGAATGTGCTTAATAAAATATTCAGTTCGTAATGAAAACGCCATTATGCCGTGACTCCCCCTCTAAAGTGGGATTACAGGTATAATGGCGTTTTTTGTTTATGGAGCCTCCATTGCTAGCCATACTGTATAGTTTTCGGCGCTGCCCTTATGCCATGCGCGCGCGCTTGGCATTGGCCTACGCCCTTAAGGAAGATGCCATTGAGCTTCGCGAGGTGGTGTTGAAAGATAAACCACAAGCGTTAAAAAGCATCAGCCCCAAAGCCACAGTGCCTGTGTTGCAGCTAAAGAGCGGTCAGGTCATTGATGAAAGTCTAGACATTATGAAATGGGCATTATCGGTTAACGATGAGAAAAATTGGCTTTTAGAATCATGCCAAACAAACATGCAAACGCTCATTGCACATAATGATGGGGATTTTAAGTGGGCGCTGGATCGTTATAAATACGCCGATCGCCATGAGCACAGCGAAGAGCATTATCGAAAGTTGGGTGAAGTGTTTTTACAAGAGTTAGAACTGCGTTTACAAACAACAAAATTTTTAATGGGTGATAATATTTGCATGGCAGATATGGCTATTTTCCCTTTTGTTCGTCAGTTTGCCCATGTGAATAAAGATTGGTTTTTTAATAGTGAATATAAAGCGCTTATGGCTTGGTTAGATTTTTTCTTAGAAAGTGATCTGTTTAAAAGCATTATGAAAAAATATAAAAAGTGGACACCTGAGGAAGAAAGCGTTTTATTCCCACACGCTGACTAATATTCAGATTAGTGATTACTCCGTGGCTTCAACGGGTTCGGTGACGACTGCCGCGGCCACTGGATCAAAACGCATCCACAATACATCGGGTGGGGCGTTGGCAATAAAATGCAATATGCCCTCGCCATCAATGAGCGCTAAGCCTTGGGTAAGGGTATTAAACAGGGTACAATTTTCCCGCTCAATTTCTAGCGTAAGAATATTGCTGGTAAGCGGTATTAAAGTGCCTTCCCATTGGCAACTGGTGGCCGCATTCCAGCCAGAAAACCCCCCGTCACTGGCCACATTCATGGTGGCGTCTGTGGTATCCCATTCTCCGGTGACGCGATCCAGTCCTAAATCTAATTGCTGGTCCACGTCTAATTCTAATGTCATGCGCCCAGCGCGGGTGATGCTGTTGTAATTCACCACTAAATCATTGCTGCTGGCAAACAATGCATCCAGGGTAAGATTGAGATTATTAAAGCTGCCCACATAAAACTGATTGATGTCGTCAGAGCCGGCGTAGGGGTGTACATCTAAGGTAAGATTACTGTGACTAGCATCTTCGATTTCGTACGAGCCCACTTGTGCTTCATCGCTTCTTAGTATGTAAACCAGCTCGTTAAAAAATAAAATGTAGCTTTCTAAGGTGGTGCTAACTGCGCCAATGTTTTCAATGGTTTCTCCAACCCATAGGCCACTTAACGTGACCACTGCTTCTTCATCGTCAGAGCTGCTACTGCTACAGCCCATTAGCATTAGGCATAATGCAAGTGTTAAGAATGTCCATCTTAAGCACTTGAAAAATAAATAACGCCAATTAGCCAATTGCATAACCTTCCCTGAATTCATGCCTATACTCATAAGCATAGCATCGCCTTGGCTGTGTTGTGGCGAGAAGTGTGAATGCAAGACATGAAATTCTTTAGCTACTTCACCAGTTGATTTTTGGGCGACTATACTAAAAGCAGTGGATGCTGATTCATTAGAAATAATGGCATGCCAGTGATAAGCCATCGTGTGTGACCGCCACGTATGATAAAGGTACTTGCCTTGAAAGTTCATATAAAAAAATTGTGCTTTATTCTTTTCTGTTCTTTTTGTTTCTCATCTTTGTGGGCCTTGACCCCTAATCCAGAACCTAAGCAGTCAAGAATTATTGGTGGTTTTAACAGCAGTGAGTACTATCCTTGGATGGTGTCTATACAAATAGGTGGCCATTTTTGTGGTGGTGCATTAATTGGTAAAGACTGGGTATTAACGGCTGCCCATTGCATGGAAAATGTAAAAGCTCAGCAGTTAAATTTGTATGTGGGCGCTACTGATTTAACTAATTTAAATAATAGCGAACACCATTCAGTGGATTGGATAGCGGTACACCCTGATTACAGTGGCGATACATTCTTCAGTGATATTGCACTTTTAAAACTCTCACAATCTTCTAATAAAACGCCTATTCCCTTATTAAGCCAACAAGCCAATGAACAATTACAAGTTAATGAGCAACTTAGGGTAATGGGCTGGGGGCTGACGAATAGTGCTGACATGAGCAGTATGTCTTATGACTTACAAGAAGTGGATGTGAGCTTTCAAAGTGATGAAGAATGCCAAGATACTTATCCTGTAAATGTTAATAATTATTGGGCGCGCAGTTTATGCGCGGGGGAGTCACAAGGGGGAAAAGATGCTTGCCAAGGAGACAGCGGTGGCCCATTGGTGGTGAAAGCCAATGATGAATGGGCATTAACTGGCTTGGTAAGTTGGGGAGACGGTTGTGCGAAGGCCAAAAAATACGGCGCCTATAGCGAAGTGGCTTTTTTTCAAAATTGGATAGAACAACGCAGACGTGGCGTGACCGTGTTAGGACCAGATAAAATTGGCTTTGTGGGCATGGGAAGGACCAAGCCTGAAACCTACAGTTTACTAAATTTAGGCACCACCACCGCTCTGGTAGAGAGTAAATCTGTGGAAGGTCGACGTGGTGAGTTATTTGAAATAGATGAAGCCAACTGGGCGTTACTAGATAACTCTATTCCCCCTGGTTATCAATGTGATTTCACTGTGAACGCCTTGGGTAACTTAGCAGGCGAGCACAATGCAGAGCTCACCTTGCAAGTGAATGGTTACACCACCAGCCATGCAATGAACAGCAAAGTATTAAACAGTATTTCGGCTAATCAACTGGATGTGGATTGGCCATTTTTTAGCGGCACCAATAGTAACAGCGAACACAGTGAGTCTTGGCTTTCTCAGTCTGAATCTGGCGTTGAAAATGATTCTTTATTAACTTCTGGTGCCATAGCAGAGGGGGAGCGCTCGGTTTTATTAACCTATTTAAATGGCTCTCAAGCGCAAGAAAATCATGTTTTAAAATTTGATTATAAGGTCGATAGCAGCGTGGGCTCATTACTGGTGTACGTGAATGAATCACAGGATACTTGGTTACAATTGCAAAATACCCATAATGGTACAGCGGCTATTTGGAAAACCCAAACCACTGAACTGCCTAAAGACATTAATCATGTGATGTTTATGTATTATCGCGGTGGGCTATTCAGTTCGGTAGACAATGCCGCTTATCTGGATAACTTAAGAGTATGCAGTGATGCAACACAAGAAAGCAGTTGCTCAAGTGCTCAAGGGTTTTACAACAATGATGTAATCGCTCGCCAAGATGACCCTAGTGCCAATGCTAATTGGAGTTCTGTGTGTCAGCAAGTGGTGTACGACGACAGTGACATTACCTATGCTGGCCGCACAGCTGCTGATGTGGTTTTTTCAAGCTCTTTAGGACTTACCTCAGGGGGTGGACCATTAGGATGGTTATGGATCACGGGGCTGTTATTGTTAATACGAAAAAAATAATCACTGATGGTTAGTTAATTTTTATTTCAATTTTATTTTTAATGCTATTAAGTGAGAATCTTTAAGCGTTTTAAATAATAATTAAGCGAAAACCCCAGTTTTTTTGCTAAAGGTTTTACACGTTTGGCATCTAAATGATCAGCATCAGCCAATGATTTTCCCGCGTAGATAATCCAGTTGCCACCGCCACTGTTGCAGACAAAAATTTGTGCGAAATTGTCATGTAATATTTCTAATAGTTCTTGAGGAATTTCGTGGTCTAGCCAGTAGTTTAAGACAAGCCAGCCATGATCCGTGACGCGCTGGCAGCAGGTGGTAATGAATTCACTTTGTAATTGCACCTTATCTATTCCATGGTGGTGATACAAATCAGCCACTAACACATCATAAGCTTGTTGATTTTTTTGTAAAAATTCCAAAGCGTCTGACTCATGAATGGCAAGGCTTTCATGTTTTGGAAGTTGAAAATAATGATGGGCAATTTTCACTACCGCAGGGCGCAGTTCAACCGCCACCACTTGGCGATGCTCTTGCTCGTTTAGAGCGTGTAAAAAAGCCATGGCACTGGTGCCGCCCCCTAAACCCATAATACAAACTGAATGAGGCTTACAAAATAACAGCACCATCATGATGGCGCGACTGTATTCGTGCTGGGGAACATGAGGAGTGGCTTTAATTTGACAGCTTTGTTCGTGTTCGTTTCCAAATGCCAAATAGCGTTTAGCACCGTCATCCAATACCTGAATGGCGCCAAATTCATCAGTACTACGGTGGATCTCTTTTAGCATAGGGTAACTTATTTACACTCTTAAGCGATATTAGGTGTGCCTAAAGGCAATTGGCTAAGGCCGCCGCTATTCTAAGGGGTTTATTTAGGCGGTGCCAGTAAGCCTTATCCTAAGTACGCAGGATAGAGTGACAAAGCCCCTAAAATGAGCGCACTGTTGTTGACACTTATGGGGCTTCAATAAGGTGAGGCGGTTTACAATGATGGGTTAGTTTGGGTTAGTTTGACGTTGAATATAGTTTTCAATGCCCACTTTAGCCACTAACTGAGTTTGAGTCTCAAGCCAATCTATGTGTTCTTCATCAGCTTCTAGGATGTCTTGAAATAGATCACGGCTTACAAAATCGCGGCTACTTTCTGCATAGCGAATGGCTTCGCGCAGATCTACCGCCGCTTCCATTTCAAGCTCAAGGTCACAATTGAGTATCTCTAGGGTGTTTTCACCGACTTTAAGCTTGCCAAGTTTTTGTAAATTAGGCAGCCCGTCTAAAAATAAAATACGTTCAATAAGGCTATCAATATGTTCCATTTCATCAATGGACTCTTTGTATTCTTTATTACCCAGCGCCTCAATGCCCCAGTCTTTGTACATGCTAGCATGCAGAAAATATTGATTAATGGCCACCAGTTCATTACCCAGTACCGTGTTCAGGTGCTCAATGATTTTAGCGTCGCCTTTCATGATTTTACTTCCATTTAAATCTGGCTAATTGGCTAATTAAGTATGGTAAAGGATAAGACGTCTGTCGAATATTGTAATACAAGAAGGGTCTCTAAGCCGTGGCTAGAGAAGAGAAGTACTGTGCGAGTAGGATTATGAAAGTGTGTGTTAGTGGGCCGTTAAGCCGCCTTAACCTCATAAAATTCACAGTTCATTTTGTGAGAATTGATCATTTGTTTGCAAGTATTGCCACATTGGCCACAATCAGTGCCGACCCCAAAGGTTTCACGCAGTTCTTTGTAGTCAGCGCCCTTGTCGATGGCACTTTGTATTTGGCTGTCGGTAATTCCTTTGCAAACACATACAAACATGGCTAAACCCTGAATAGTTCTCAATAACATTACTTTATGGACCTAACGATAGTGCAAATGAGAATGATTGGCAATAGTATTTTTGTAACTAAAAAGAATTAACTCTCGTTTTCTTATTCGAATGTGGATTTAGGATAGCTGAAGGGAAATAAGGGGCGTGTCTCTAGCCCTAAGTAGAGAGAATCAACCTAGGGCCTGGTAAATTATCAGCAAAGAAATCTAGAAATCGACCCCTTTACGGGCTTTAAGGCCGGCTCTGAAGGCATGTTTCACATCATTAATTTCACTTACTGTGTCGGCCAGTTCACGAATGGCCTTACCGCCGCCGCGACCCGTTAACACCACCGTTTGCTCAGTAGGCCGATTATTGATGGCGTCAATAATCATATCTTCATCTAAGTACTTATAAGCCAGCATGTAAGTGATCTCGTCCAATACGACAAGGTGCAAGCTTTCGTCTTGTAACATGGTCAGTGCTTGCTGCCAGGTTTTTTCAGCTGCGGCAATGTCACCGTCTCGATCTTGGGTGTTCCATGTGAAGCCCGTCCCCATTTGATAAAAGGCCACTTCAGGATGCTTGTCGCGGATAAAAATCTCTTCTCCGCTTAATATTTCCCCTTTTATAAATTGTACGATACCCACTTTATAGTCGTAGCCAAGGCTGCGTATGGCCATGCCAAAAGCGCTGCTGGATTTGCCTTTGCCATCCCCTGTCAGTAGCAGCACTAAGCCCCGTTCAACATCGGCTCGCTCAATATTGGCATCCACATTGGATTTTTGTTTTTCCATGCTGGCTTTATGTTTGGCAGCTTTTTTTTCATTATCCATGGGGAAACCTTAAGCATTCGAGTGTAATAAAGGATATGGGCTGGGCATTGTAGCTCAAGCGGTGTTAATTGTGAGCGGTAATTTGTGGCCTTGCAGTAGCGTCTTTTTATTGTGCTTGCTTAACACTGAGTTATGGCCCTTTTTTTGTCGCGAAAGTCCAAGCATGCGTCTTTAAAAGTCAGTGTATTAATAAGCCATTTGGGTATGCTGAATGAAAAATAAAAAAGGAAGAAAAACATGCCTTCTCAAACAGTGGTGATCAGTGGTGGATCTAGTGGCATAGGGCTGGATTTAGCAAAAGCCTACGCCAAGCAAGGGGCGAATCTTGTGTTATTGGCTCGCAACCCACAGCGTCTAGAGGATGCCGTTAAAGAATGTCAGAAAATAGCCGTCACCACCTCGCAAAAGATACAGGCTTATTCGGTGGACGTGGCTAATCAGCAGCAATTAGACGCATGTGTCGCAAAAATTAAAGAGAAAGCGAGTGCGCCGGATATCTTAATTTTAAGCGCAGGCATCGTGGCCAGTGAACATTTTCTAGAACAAAGCGATCAAGGCTTTGATGACATTTATCAAATTAACGTATTGGGCAGTCGTGCGGTGGCGCGAGCCTTTTTGCCTGACATGGTGGCTAGAGGAAGCGGGCAACTGTGTTTTGTCGGCTCGCTTGGGGGATTAATTTCTACTTATGGCTACAGCGCGTACAGCGCTTCAAAATTTGCGGTGGTGGGCATGGCAGGGGCCCTGCGTCAAGAATTGCACGCTTCGGGTGTGGGAGTGAGTGTATTGTGCCCACCGGAAGTGGACACCCCCATGGTGGCCAATGAATCTCACAATATTTTACCGCAAACCCGTTTTATTAAAGATGTGGGAGGCACCCTAAAAGTGGAAGCCGTAACCCGCAGTGCATTAAAAGGCATTCATAATAATAAGTTTATGATTGTACCAGGGGTTATGGCGAAATTTACTTATTGGCAGGCTCGTTGTTTCCCTAAAACCTCTGCATGGGTCATGCAGCAATTGGTGCAATATGCCAGTAAGAAAGCTGCTTAGGGACTTAACGTTGCAATAAAGCACTAAACAAAAAAAGGGCAACTTAATGTTGCCCTTTTTAATACACGAAAACAGATAAAAAGAAAACTACGCTTCTTTATCTTTCCAATCCAATACGCCCGTTAAGAAATACAGGGCAATTAACAATGCCAACCACCATTCAATGGCATTAATAATCAGTTCGCCTTCTTTTAATAACGCTAAAATTAAAAAAACGGCAATCATAATGCCTTGGATAATCACATTGTATAATTTTCCTTTATAAGAAAGGTTTGACAACTTTGTTTTCAACCCACTTTTATGCAGTAAATAGGTATCGATGGACTGAGCGATAAAACTTAAAATAAAGAAAAACACCGCCCCTGCCACATGCACCGTCCAATTAATATCTTTGCGTTCTGGCACTAATACGGCCGTCGCTACAATTAAACAGATGGCCCCTAATATGCCAATGATGGCACTGGCATTGTTGAGTTTGGATGCTTTTGCTAGTTGGGTGTTTAAATGTTGATGATTAAATGCCCACCACACACAAAATAACGCGCAGGCCGCAATCATTCCACCACGAAACCAATAGCCTTCGGGGCTTTGTATGCCAGCATCAGTAATATTGAGGCACCCTTGGAAAAAGGGGTTACAGGTTTCTACATGGCCTAATTGAAAACTAATAACGTAACTTATTAAGATAATGCCTTGGGACACTAAAAAACATAAAACCGCTAAACGTTGTGGCAGATTCATAAACTCACTCCTTGTGGATGTTTTTGTGAAGCATGAAGATTCTATGGGCGGCTTTCAAGTAACTTTTTATTTTTTGGGTATGAAATGATCAAGGGAATATGAGTTAAAGAAGTTTGATTAAAAACCACCCAACAGAATGTAAGCCAAATAGAAAAGGCACCAGGCATGTATTTAGTCATGTGTGAAATATAAATATTCAATACTTTTTTTAAAGCCCCATAAAAATTCATTTAATTACGGCAATTCACTTTAAGCACCCTAACCGATAGGCAAAGGGCGAGTCAGAAATGCAGGCTTACAGGTTGAGTCTCAATATAAGTATCCACCTGATATTCTGATTCAGTATCTGAATTCTCTGGGGCAGCTGGGTTAATATATTTAAAAATTCACCAGCTATTTCCTCTATGGACATACTTTCTGCTTGGGGCTTGAGTTTATCCAGTGCCCCTTTTAAAGCCGACTTTTGCTCATCTGAAAGACTCGATAAAGCGTCTTTAACCTCTGCTTGCTGCGCAGAAGATAAACTGGATACCGCCTCGCTAAGCCTGGAGGGATGCCATTAAATAGGCCTTGGGGAGGGCCAAGGTGCTCATTAACTTGATTATTTTTAGCAAGGGGTGGCCCCACTTTTTGTGCAGAGCTTTTGGTGAATGTCATGGGACTTAGTTGAATGTGCATGTGGTTCTCCATTTAACTGAATGTTTGTGAATGCCTTAATCACTCTACATTGGCTTGGGAGCCTTGGTTAAAGTTTGAATCTAATTTGCTCTGTCGCATTCAACTTAAGGCTAGTGGCAAAGCTTTGCTAAATTGTGCAGTAAATAAGGTGCCTTTTAAGCGCTCATTTAAGATGTTAATTGGAGTATCATTAGGGTCTGTATTTCCCCTGTAAATTATCATAAAGAGCCGTACCGTGAACGCAGTATTTAAGGAAACCATTGAGCAGAAAAGCCAGGGGCTGTGCCTTTTGGAGCACCTAGAGCCCTGTATTCCTTATTTGAATCAAGAGGCTTGGCGTGCGTTGTTGCTTTGTGGTGGCATTCAACTGGATGGGAAGGTGGTGCTAGACAACGTTGTTTTACAAATGGGTCAGCAACTTGTTTATACCATTGCGGATTACCAAGAAGACCCTGTGAATGTAGGTTGGCGGCTTTTATGGGAAGGGACAGATATTTTTGCCATTCATAAACCTGCGAATTTACCTGTGAGTCGAACCACACGAAACGTATACAACACGCTAATACAGTTAGTGCGAAGAGAAAGCCCGTGGCCGGATGCGCATTTATTACACCGCTTAGATCTAGAAACCTCGGGTTTGATTCTATTATCAAAAGACAAGCAAGGGGCATCTTGTTGGCAGCCCCAGTTAAAAGCTCTTATTCAACAAAAAATTTATCATGCTGTGGTGTATGGCATTCCGGAATGGCAAGAAACTGAATTTCAATGTGTGTTAAATACCCGTAAAGACAGCCCTATTCGATGCCAAATGCATGTGTGTAGCGAGGAGGAAAAAGGCAAAGCCAGCCATACTCGTTTTAAAGTGATTGCCACTGGCAAGGGTTATTCACTGTTGGAATGTGAATTATTAACCGGGCGCAAACATCAAATTCGTGCGCACTTGGCTCATATGGGGCACCCCATTGTGGGGGATAAAATATACAGTCATGGGGGCGATTACTATTTGAAACGCTTGCAAGATGCCGTTACGGTTCAAGATCAAGTACGTTTACAAACGCCTCATCATTTACTTCATGCTCAACAGCTAGTGATTAACCCCAGTCCTAATCAAAATAAGGTGTTAATAAATAATGATTACCCTGATGCCTTTCAAGCTTTCTGCTTAAAAGTAGGCTTAGCCACGTAAGCGAATAGCGTCAATAGAAGCACTAAGAGCTGTGTTGCTAAGTATTCCTCATAATGTCGTTCTAGTTAGCTGCACCTGCTTGAGCGGTGCACCTTAGCCCATTCAAGTTTTTTCCTGCAATGCGTTGCCCCGATGGTGTCATGCTTTAAATAAATGGACTATTTGTAATAGTTAAAATCTATTGTTTAAATTAAATCAATAAATTATACATATCCAATGGTTTGAATCACTATAGCCCCATGAAGTCAGCCAAGTGCACTTCCATTGAGAAATCTACCCATCGCTAATTAATAGTAAATAAGGATCAACATGTACCAATCAATTATTAACACTAAACTTCAGCCTTTTAATGCCACTGCGTTTAGCAAAGGTGAATTTATTGAGGTAAGTGACAAAGACACGCAAGGCAAGTGGTCTGTATTTATGTTTTATCCTGCGGACTTCACTTTTGTTTGCCCAACGGAGCTAGGAGACTTGGCCGATCATTATGCACAGCTTCAAGAAATGGGTGTGCAAGTGTACAGCGTATCCACCGATACCCACTTCACACACAAAGCATGGCATGACAGTTCTGAGACCATTGGCAAAATAAACTTCCCAATGATTGGTGATCCAACAGGTCGTATTAGCCGAAATTTTGGTGTCATGATTGAAGAAGAAGGTTTAGCACTGCGCGGTACATTTGTGGTGAACCCTGAAGGGGAAATTAAAGTGGCTGAAATTCATGATTTAGGCATTGGCCGCAGCGCTAAAGACTTGGTTCGTAAAATTCAAGCAGCACAATATGTGGCTGAACACGATGGTGAAGTGTGTCCAGCAGCATGGCAGCCAGGGGATGAAACATTGGCTCCATCTCTTGACTTAGTAGGTAAAATTTAATTTAGCTCTTTGTAGTGAAGTTGCACGAATCTGTGCAACTTCACCTTTTTAATTTTAACATTTTACCTCTTTTTTATTTTTACTCTTTGGGTCACTTAGGCCTTCACATTTAAAGGTAACCATTTTCAAGGAATCATCATGCTAGACACAAATATGAAACAACAGCTTAAAGCTTATCTTCAAAACCTTAAATCCCCTGTTGAGCTGGTGGTGTCTTTGGATGATAGCGATAACTCAAAAAAGATTTATAACCTTGCCCAAGACATAGCCAATTTAAGTGATTGGGTAAGTGTAAAAGAAGCCTCTGCACAAGAAGCTTCACAGCGTTCGCCTAATATGGAAGTACGCTCTATTAAAAAACACACCAGCATTAATTTCTCTGGTGTGCCCATGGGGCACGAATTTACCTCACTGGTGCTAGCACTTCTGCATTCAGGGGGCCATGAAATTAAACAAGAGCAAGCCATAAAAGATGAAATTGCACAAATATGTGTGCCGTTAAATTTTGAAATCTACATTTCACTCAGTTGTCAGAATTGCCCTGAAGTGGTTCAGGCTTTAAATACTATGGCTGCCATTAACCCAAGCATCACGACGACTATGATAGACGGTGCCATGTTCCAAGAGGAAGTGACACAGCGCAATATCATGGCGGTGCCTTCGGTTTACTTAAACGGTGAAGTGTTTGCTCAAGGGCGTATTTCCTTAAAAGAAATTTTAAAAAAACTCGACAGTAATTCAGGGCAAAAAGAAGTTGAACAACTGAATGCTAAAAAACCGTTTGATGTTTTAGTGGTTGGAGGTGGCCCAGCAGGAGCGGCCGCTGCAATTTACGCTGCTCGTAAGGGCATTGTTACCGGCATAGTAGCAGAGCGTTTTGGTGGTCAAGTTATGGATACCATGGCCATTGAAAACTTTATTTCGGTTAAAAAAACCGAAGGCCCTAAATTGTCGGCTTCTTTAGAAGAGCATGTTCGTCAATACGATGTAGACATCATGACTCAGCAAAAAGCCAGCAACCTTATTCAAGCCAGCGAAACTGAGCACGGTTATATTGAGGTGGAACTTGAAAGTGGGGCCAGCTTGATTGCTAGATCGGTGATTGTCAGCACGGGAGCCCGCTGGAGAGAAATGAAGGTAGAGGGTGAGCAGGAGTATCGCAACAAAGGAGTGGCTTACTGCCCACACTGTGACGGGCCATTATTCAAAGGTAAGCCCGTGGCCGTCATTGGTGGCGGTAACTCTGGCATTGAAGCGGCTATTGATTTAGCAGGCATTACTTCCCACGTGACGGTACTGGAATTCGCCGACAGCTTGCGTGCCGATCAAGTTTTAATTAATAAAGCCCAATCGTTACCTAATGTGAGCATTATTAAAATGGCGCAAACCACACAAGTGTTAGGCAACGGAAGTAAGGTTACCGGCCTTGAGTATAAAGACAGAAACACAGATGAAATAAAACAATTGGAAGTGGATGGCATTTTTGTACAAATTGGTTTAGTGGCCAATACCGAATGGTTAAAAGGCTCCGCTGTTCAGTTAAGCCCGCAGGGGGAAATTGACATTAACGCTAAGGGAGAAACCAGTATGTCTGGCGTGATGGCGGCTGGGGATGTGACCACTGTGCCCTTTAAGCAAATCATCATTGCCATGGGAGAAGGTGCCAAAGCTTCTTTAGCGGCCTTTGATTATTTGATTCGCAGTCCTATTATTGAAGAAAATTAATTGTTCTTGGGAGTGCCCACACTTGTGGGCGTTTTGATTGATGGGGTTAATTACAATAAAGGGGCCACTTAATCATTGAGTCAGTCTTATAGACTTTTGGATAAAACGAGTTAGAAAGGGACAAATCGTAGAGTAAAAATTCCTCTCGTTATTGTTTAGAGCTTTCAGTATTTTAGGCCGTGATAGCTTATCAAGTGATGTTTACTGGGCCCTTTAGCAAATGGACTGATTAAAAAATAGACGCTTGAAAGATTTGAAATAACCCGAATGTTTTCTAGGACACAACAGCGTCCTGTTTTGCCTTTGTGCGTCTTTATATGTCCTATTTGTGTCTAAATTTGACATGTTTATTTGGCAGGTGGAGTCATATTATGTGGGGATAATCATAAAAAAGAATGAGAAAGATGAATCTTACCCGCCGCAAGTTTTTAAACACCGTAGTTCTTAGCGCCAGTGCCGTTGCCGTAACCAGTTTAGTCGGTTGTGGTTCTGATTCAGATTCAAGCTCAAGTGATGGCCAATGCAGCTTTTCAAGTGATGTTTTTAAACACTCTATTATGTCTGGCGATCCTAGACAAAATAGCGTGATTTTATGGACCCGTGTAAACGATGCCTGTGAATTGGCCGCCAGTAGAGACGTGAGTCTTATTGTGGAAGTGGCCACAGATAAAGAATTTACCAGCCTAGTATTAAGTGAAAGTGTTAATGTACTTGCCGAATACGATCACAACATTAAACTGCGTTTAACCGGTCTAGATACTGATACCCGCTACTACTATCGCTTTGTGTACAGCAAAGACGGCAGCAACTACAGCTCAAACACTGGCCGTACCCGCACAGCGCCACCGGCTGATTCTACCCGTAAAGTCCGTTTTGCTTATGCCAGTTGCCAAGACTTCATTGGTCGCTATTACAACAATTACCTGAACCTGCTAACCGATGAAATGCTTAACGGAAGTGGCGAAGAGGGTGATGAAGGTTTAGATTTTGTCGTGCACCTAGGGGATTACATATACGAAACCACAGGAGATCCAGACTTCCAAGAAGCGGCAGGTGATCGAATTGTCAGCTTCACCGATATCGATGGGGCGTTAAAGTTAGGCACGGCAGACAAGCCTTATTACGCGGCACAAAGCTTAAGCAACTATCGCGAGCTGTATCAAACTTACCGCACCGATGCCTTACTGCAAAAAGTACAAGAAAACTTCCCTATGATTGTGACCTGGGACGATCACGAATTTACCGATGACAGCTGGCAAGATACGAGCACCTACTTAAACGGTGTACCAGGGGAAACCAATCAGCTAACTCGTAAGCAAAACTCAGAACGTGCATATTTTGAAAGCATGCCTATTGACCATGAATATGCGTTTGAGGCTGCGGCGGTTGATGTCGATTCTGCCAATGCCCAGCAAATAGCCATGGGTATCAGTGATGAGCAATTGTTCCCGAATACCAAGATCTACCGTGACTTTACCTTTGGTAGTCAGGTTCATTTGTTGATGTCGGATTTCCGTTCTAATAGACCTGATCACTTGATTCCTGAGGATGCGTTTCCGGGAACGGTTGCCGTAACTCAACAGAATCTGATTAATACATTAGTGGCTTTAGGAAAAATCCCGTCATCGGACTATTTCGCAGCGATTAAAGGTAGCTTCGACACTTACATCAATATTGATGATGCGCAATATTCCACTCAGTTAACCATGGCTAGATTAGTAACTAGACAGGGTTATGGGCTTGCTGCCACTAGTGAGGGCTCAAGCTTAACAGAAGCTCAAAAAACAGTTTATGCCGATAAAATTACGGGTATGCAGTCGGTTCGATTTATTAACTTGTTATTAGAGCAAGCCCTTCCTTTTGCTACTGCATTTGGCGTGGTGGCATCCGGTACGACGTTAGCCGATGTTGTCATTACCGCCCCAGATGATGCTGAGGCGGGCATCTCTTATTTCCTAATGGGCAAAACCAGCTTCTTTGGTGAAATTGGCTCACGCTACTTTGTGGTGAAAGACACTTTTGACCTGTACGCGTTTTATAAAAATCAATTGGCCGAGAGCAAAACCGCTAATCCATATGGTGATGCTCAGATGACGTGGATGGCCACCCAGTTAGCCACTTCTTCACAAACCTGGAAAGTGTTGGGTAGTTCGGTTTCTTTCTCTCCGTTAGTTCTGGATATGCGTTCGACAGGTCGTGTCACTATCACTGGCGCCGATGTTATTGCGGCAACAGGGGAGACAGCAAATGCTGATGCGATTGCGACTGGAATTGAAGCTGGGCTGGCTGGGGTTATTGCAGCGTTTGGACTAGACGCAACTCTTGCTCTTTTAGCCAATCGATTTTATTTAAACGTCGATCACTGGGATGGTTTCCCAGTTTATAAAGCAGGCTTAATGAGCGATCCCACAGGTACAGGTTCAGATCATCTTGGTAAGAACGGTGTGATTAGCATCGCCGGTGATGTGCATTCTTCCTATATCGGTAAGCAGCCGTTAAGCAGTGATGGTGTGACGCGTTCATTCGATTTAACCACCTCATCCATTTCCTCAGGCACCTTTGGGCAGTTTATGAGTGGTGCGTTAACCGGTATTCTCGCTTCTACTGGGGCGACTGTGGACGCAACTCTACAAGGGGCTTTAGATTTCTTACAAGCTAACTGGTCTGTGTTTGTACAGGCTGCTAGTGGCCAGAGCATTATTGACCAGGGTACTGGTGAAAGTAGTAGTACTACCTTAAAACGAGCCCGTTTAAATGAGCACAGCCTAGTCACAGTAGTTGCCGATGCAGCTAACATCGATTTCACTTATCACTCCATTCCTGATGACGGTGACTTAGTGACTAAGAACTACTACGATGACGTGGATACTTTCTTGGGTAATGTAACCAAGAGCACGTACCGTATTGCTGATAATGATATTAGCGAAGTGGTTTAACTTTAGTGACTTAGTACCCCGCTAGAAACAACAAAGCCCGCTTAATGCGGGCTTTGTTGTTTTGTTCATTTAGAGCCCTACGAAATAGGGCACCAAAAGCACTTCACAGAATAATGATTACTTAACCGTAATGGTAATCTGTTTAGAAATAACCGGCTCTTTATGTGGTGTATGCATTTTATCACCCATGATCAACTGTAAAGTGTGTTTACCCGGCGCTAACTCTAGGCTGGTTTCAGTTTGTCCTTTACCAAAATGCTTAACGTCTGCGCCCATGGGCTTATCAAGCTCAGGTACCTTGCCATCGACAATTAAGTGATGGTGCCCTGAATTTTTAGGCCCCGTGCCAGCAGGGGACACCATCATGCCTTTCAAGCCAAATTCAATTTTCACAGGACTGCTCACGGTTGCACCATCAACGGGGCTTTTAATGAACACCTTGGGGTGCTGGTGAGCTTGAGAGTTCAGGCTAAGAGAGGCCAGTAGAGCAGCACAAGCGGCTAGGGCAGTAAAAGAACGTTTCATGTTTTTCCTTAATGATTACGGTTATTAATAAATGATAGGCAATAGCCAGAGACTTTATAACAAATATGATTTATTACAATTGAAAATGCCCAATAGCACATGGGATAGTAAATAACAGTGGAGTTTCAATATTCAGAAATAGGGAGAGCCATGCTAAAGACTCTTTATAAAGAGCCTTGAATGATCGCGTGTCATTTCAAAATGGCGCGAGATTTGGCAAAAGTTAACGCTTACTCGCTGTGCTGCTTTGAGAACCTAAACGGGCCATGTCATGGTAGCGCCATTTCAAAATGGCGCGAGATTTGGCAAAAGTTAACGCTTACTGGCTGTGCTGCTTTGAGAACCTAAACGGGCCATGTCATGGTAGTGCCATTTCAAAATGGCACTGGATTTGGCAAAAGTTAACGCTTATCTGCTGTACTGCTCTGAGAACCTAAACGGGCCATGTCATGGTAGCGCCATTTCAAAATGACGCTAGATTTGGTAAAAGTTAACGTTTACCTGCTGTGCTGCTTTGAGAACCTAAACGGGCCATGTCATGGTAGCGCCATTTCAAAATGGCGC